>Ga0334893_1000875_pt1 | contig 33974 bp, 29 predicted proteins | sample GraSluR3_MG_5_FD_207218 | JGI IMG/M metagenome (GOLD analysis project Ga0334893, IMG submission 207218) | Sludge microbial communities from methane-producing bioreactor in Wageningen University, Netherlands - Granular Sludge_09_05-R3 | ecosystem: Engineered > Bioreactor > Anaerobic >...
AAATATCAAAAAGAGATGAAAAACTGGAAAAATTCCAGAAAATTAAGTGTTTGCACAACAAACACTTGCATAGGGTAATCTTGTATCAAGGGCAAGTTGTCATTGAAGGCAATCTCGTAAGAGATCCAGAACAGGTTCTGGTTTCAGAAAACGGTTCGCAGATGGCCAAATTTTCCATAGCAGTGAATCGGTATTTTAAAAACGTCAAAGCAGAGACCACTGAAGAGGTCCTGTTCATTACAGTACAGGCGTGGGGAGCTCTAGCGAAGAGCTGTCTTGAGTACCTAAGCAAAGGCCGGGGTGTGCGTGTAGTGGGAAGGTTGAGGCAAGAACGATGGACTGACAAGGACGGAGGTAATCGTGAGAGAATCGTGGTTGTAGCCGAACATGTTGAGTTCAAGAAGGACCCAAACTCCTCTACAAAGACAGAGGGCCCTGAAGATTTTGATTCGCTTGACCAAGCGATTGCATTCTGATTTCTCATGGTATGAGAAGCAAACGACCTCTTCTTTAGCATCGTTGTTGCAGAGGAGGTCGTTTTGCAGTACCTAGCCTTTTCAAGTCAGTCTAAAACAAGAACCGCATCCCAGAAGCTTATAATGCAGCATTATCATCAATTTCTGTACTTGCAGGATGCCCCGACGGGGCACACACCTTTGCAACCCTCCAGTCCATCATCCAGACAGCGAACCTGTGGGACCTGGAACTCTATGGGTATGTCTCCTCCCTGCTCAGTGAGATGGCTAGGATACGCAACCTTAGTGCCGGATCGGTCGATTACAGCCAATACCTGCCCTGGAACCTCAGTCCAAGCCTTCGTGAGGAAATGGGCATCCATTTCATCTCCATCAAGAAAAAGCCGGTATAGAGCCTTTATCTCCCTCAATCTAGGACTCTTTCAAGCCCATGTCAGTATGACAGGGGGCTCTTGGGTGCCTCTTTACGTCAAGCACAACCATACAGGAATCCGTGGTTGTGCTCTAGGGTGTATTTGGTTTGATGCTCACTTGGAGAGTTCCTTACGCAGGAATTTCTCATTCCCTTGCACTTCAGTGCTTAAAAATATCAGAGTCACGGTAAGTCGTATTCATGAAATTCTTAGTGGAAAGCGGGCAACCCTTCCTACGTATCAACAAAGACGTGGGTCGGCAGGGAGGCAGCATATTCTATGCTTGCAATCTTCTTATTCGTGATTTAATCAGCGCTTCAAAGGTTTGTTTCTCTTCTTCGGTAAGATGGCTTGCGTTGATAATTTCGATAAACACATCTTCCAGAGTCATGAGACGATTCATCAACCGTTCAGCTACCTTGGGGGAAAGATTGAGATGCTGTGCCAGTTGAAGGAAATCAAGTCGGTTGAGTCTTGAGCGTTTCCCTCCTAAAGAAAGTGCCGTCTCCTCCTTGTCTTCGGGCAGTACCAAGGTTGCAGGCAACAAATCATAGGCAGGGGTGAGTTGGTAGTATCTGCCATCCGGAGCATAGAGGGAGAAATTTTTCAAATGCATGTCGGAATTCCCGGTAATAAAGCAAAACACCAGCAGATACCAAAAATTGGTGATGTCCAGCATGCTTTGGCTGGAGTAGGTGTTGATAAGTTTGCCGCATTGCTCATAGGACCCTTTATATTTATCTTCAGTCAGTCGGGATGAGAGCTGACAGAAATCTTCCATTGGAAGTTTGTGCATTTCCTGGTTTATAGTTACTCTGTCAATGCGTTTGCTAATGTAGGCTAGTGATCCATCATGAAGAGGAATCAATGCATGGACAACGGTCTGAATTGACGCAGCATCTGCCATGTGCATGGTTGCATCCTCAAGCTCCGGCAGGTGGGCATACTCTTCTGTCTGCAATTTTGCAATGAAACCAGGAGGATATCCAATGAGAGTCAACCGCCCTCTTCCTTGTGTTCGGTCAAGATGGAGCGAAAGTTTTTTTTGTACTCCCGGAACGGTAAGTCCTTCATCTATTGCAGTGCGGGCATATTGCTCAATTTCACTTGTATCTATGGCTAGGACTGGAAGTTCCGAAATGCCGAAGAATTTCTTGACACAGGCTGAGTGCCAATGATTCTCGTCCTGTGTAAGAGGTTTTCTGCAATACAGACATTGATTCATGCAAAAGCCTCCACACGTACAGATCCGATACAGTCACGACAGACAGCACACAGAAGGCCCATTCTATCTCTTCGATCTAGTTTCCATGTAGAACATGCAATATCTAAAAGCCATCCTTCCGGTATGAGTCCGTCGAAAAACGGAAACATGGTTTTACTGGTATAGTTCTGTTTTGAGAGGGGCATTGTCAAACTTATCGGCATGGCTTCAGGATCTTGCCGATAGGACTGGTGATATTCGAATACGTAGCCCTCATCATTCTCGTAGAGTATTCCAGCAAATTGGGATGAAACGTAAATCTTTGCTTTTCGTTCGGCCATCAGAATTCATCCTTCTGCTCAATAGGGCCTGGTACTGCCTGACTTCCAAACATTGCCAACGCTTGATTTACTTTATCCAGCCTTACAGTAGGCTTGCCTTGTTCCAGTTCACGGATAAAACGAAGGCCAAGTCCAGAGCGTAGGGCGAATTCTTCCTGGGTAAGCTTATTCCGTTTTCTTTGTTCCTTGATGAATCGTGCAATTGCATCCATAGGTTTATTTTATACCCGAAAGGGTAATATTGCAAGAGAATTTAGTTGGATTATACCCGAAAGGGTATTATTTGGTTGTTTTAATACAAAATTATACCAGAAAGGGTATAAAATAGGTCTGTTTACTATGTTTCTTATTACCTATATCTGTCTTTGTTGGTCCCAAACGGTTTCTTGAACACCACTTTTTCCCCTCGCTAGAATTACCTTAGGCAAAGGAGTGATGATGAGCAGCAATAACAGCAAGCTTGGACTCTTTGACAGTGTGTACCTTCTTGTGGGGGGAATGATCGGGTCGGTAATATTCTCGCTGTCCGGCATTACCATTCTGCAGGCCGGTCTCATCTTGCTTGCCTATGGACTGCAAACTGTAGAGTTCGGTTTCCGCTTTCAACAATGCGGTGGTATTTTCAACTTCGAGGGTGATAACATTTTCTTGGACTTTTGAAGCAGAAGAGAATGTATTCATACAAAGAGCGAAAGAACGCTGTTGAGCTTTACATCAAGTTTGACAAGAGTGCTAGTGCAGTTGTCAGGGAGCTGGGGTATCCAGATGTCAAGATGCTCAAGGTTTGTTACCGGGAGTATCTTGAGAGCGGTGCCCTGCACAAAAAGAATCGATTTGGATATACATCGGAGCAGAGAGCTACAGCTGTGTAATACTATCTGGAACATGGAAGAAGCCTTGCTCGTACGGTTAGGGCTCTTGGAATCACCAAGCTGTCGAAGGCAACACTGTATAGGAGATTCAAGGATCTTGAGGAGTCTCAGAAATGGATAGGATAATCAAATGAGACTGGCAAGAAACCTCATCAATACATCATGCCGAGAAGCCACAAAGGGATGGTTCTGTCTCCTGGATAATCGATATCATCCCTAATTACAAAATCAGCCTTTTTCAGACTTTTTGAGGAACCTCCCACTTCAATTTTTATATGGTTGCTCGCAGCCTCATAAGGTTTGGACAGCAGAAAATCGCCTGTGGTTTCATCTTTTACTGCTTCAACAAGAAACCCCCCGGCGGTGCAAAGCATAGCCGTCATGGCCTCCCTTGCATTACCGATATTACCTCCTAGCACCGTATAGAATGCCGGATCAGAAAAAAACAGTTTTTCGCCGGCTGTTTTTGCTTTGGTGTCGTGTTCCTTGCGAATAATTCGGAGTAGGTCAACTGCTTCCATCACATTCAGAAGTTGATACAACTTATCGGCTCCTACCGACCAATCACTACACAATGAACGTACCTGGAGTCTTGGAATAGACGAATTGGCCAGAGTACCGGTTATTGCCTTCATTAATCGTAGATTGCCATCGCTGATGCTTGGCAAGAAGAATGGAATATCACTGTAGAGTGTTTTATCCAGAATTGAGAGCATGCGATCATGAAAATCTCCCTCACTGTAGAAGGGTCGAGTGCCTATGCTCCTGTATGTCATGAAGGCAGAGAGGACGTTCGGACAAGGTTGCAAGGGTAGCTGTCCACTTGGGTTGAATGGGTTGTACAAGGGATGCTCTGTACCGGTTTCAAGATAGATGAACTCACGAAATGAGAGAAGTGGCATATCGATATGAACAAAACGGCGGGATAGGTCGCCTTTGCCCATTCGTAGGCAGAGGGATGATGAATCGCTTATCCACAACGTATATTTGGGGAAATCATCGTAGAGAGCCTTTAGATGAATGCTCCAGTCTTTTGCAAAATGGACTTCATCGATAATTATTCCTGCGTAGCCCGCAAGAAAAATGGATGAAACTATTTCATAGAGACCTTCACTTCCAAGTGTTGGATTATCAGCAGATAGGTAAAGCATCCTCTCTCTATGGGTCTCAAAGAATTTTTGTGCGTGGTAGAGAAGAAATGTTGTTTTTCCAACCCCTCTTGGACCGGTAAGCATAGTAGTTCTGGGGAGAGTCTCCCGATGTCTGACGAATGGACGAAATCGTGCAGGAAGTGAGGCAATACGTCGTTTCATGGCAACTTCAAGTTCTGCAATACGTTGAATAGTCATGTACGTATGATAGAGGCCAAACGTTCCTGAGTCAAGAACGAAATCGTAGTATCGTTCCTGTTGCAGGAACAGAAGCTTAATGCAAGGCTTCTATGCTTGCAATCTTCGCATTCGTGATTGTATCAGTGATTCAAATACTTGTTTCTCTTTATCGATATACACATCTTCGAATGCTACGAGACGATGTATCAACCGTTCTCCTACCTAGTTGGAAAGATTGAGATGCTGTGTTCGCTTTAAAAATCAAGTCGATTGAGCCTGGAGTGTTCAACACCTAAAGAAAGTACCGTTTCTTCCTTGTCATCTGACAGTACAAAGGTTGCAGGCAACAATTCGTAGGCAGGGGTGAGTTGATAGTGTCTGCATCCGGTGCATGGAGGGAAAAGTTTTTCAAATGTATATCCTAGTTCTCGGTAATAAAACAGAACGCCAGCAGGTCCCAAAAGTTTGCCGCATTCCTAATAGGACCCTTTATACTTATCTTTAGTCAGACGTGAGGAGAGTTGACAGAAATCTTCCATTGGTAGTTTGTGCATTTCCTGTTTTACATTTGACCAAGTCCAGAGCGTAGGGTAAATTCTTTGTATATACCCTGTAAGGTATATTGACAGTTGATACCTTAGGGGGTATATGAACTATACAATAAACCTCGTCCAACAATTGGGACCAGTCTTGAAAGGAATTCGAAAAAAATCAGGAATGACCCAAAAGCAAGTAGCCGACAAAGTAGGAATGCTTCCCAAAACCATCTCAGCCTTGGAAGCGGGATCGAGCAGATGCACGCTTGACAGTCTTATGACGCTCCTGGGAGCCTATAACTACACCCTCGGACTTGTTGAAAAAGTTGACGAGTCTTCTTCAGCTCTTGATTGGTGACGAGATATGGATAAAAAACTCTTTGTCTACATGAACGGTCTATTCGTAGGAACCTGGAATTCTGGAAATCATGGAGCTGTTGCAGGGGTCAAGCAGGGCAGAAGAAGACAGACGTTTGTTTTTCAAGTCACAGGTTTTGTTTTATCTGATGGCTGCCCCTGATGGCCATGCGAAAAATTACAGTCTCGCCCTAGTACAAAAAGGTTTATTTTACTTGACTCCTTTATATGACATCATGTCAGCGTATCCGTTATTCGGTAAGACGTCTTCATCCCTTAATCCTAAAAAACTAAAACTCGCGATGGCAGTTTATGGAAAGAATATCCATTATACATGGAATTCCATTGCAAGGAGACACTGGATTGAAACAGGTCAAAAAGTTGGATTGACCCAGCATAAAGTTGAAGACATTCTTCAAGAAACTATCAGCCAAATTCCTTTGTGATTGAAGCCCTGTCTGTATATTTGCTCGATAGAGCATCGGTGCAAGAATCGACCTGCCTAGATTCTCATCCTCTTTTTTGCATAGTGTTCGCACATGTTGTATTTTCCGCAGTCCAGCTTTTCATGGTATCTTCTCTAGTATGTATATACTCAACAATCCAGCAAAAGCCTCCCTTCTTTTTCTCGGACAGCATGATACCATGCTCTTATCATGCTTGCAGGGAATCATGGGAGAGGTGTACGTCGATGATCAAGATAAGCCCAACAGTGCCATTGCCATAGTGGGGGATTTCGCCCGCCTCGGAGGACAACCATCAGAGATGTTGCTCAGGGAGTTTGCAGCCATGAGGGGGCATGCCTACCTGATACTGGTTGGCTCTGACCAAGGATGGAATATGCTCATCGAAGAGGTCTTTGAAAGTCAAGCCAAAGCATTCACCCGCTATGCTCTGAAGAAGTCTGAGCACAGCTTCAACAAATCAATATTGCACAGTATTGTTGACGCGCTAAAAGAGGAGTATATAATCAAGCCCATCGATGAGACTTTATATCATCAATGCCTCTTTCAGACTTGGTCCAAGGATTTGGTTTCTCTGTTTCCAAACTATCAGCTGTACGCTGAACACGGTCTAGGCTTCTGTGCTCTCAGATTTGGAAATGTTGTCAGTGGAGCCTCTTCTTACTACTATTATGAAGGAGGAATCGAGATTGAGGTTGATACCCATCCAGATCATAGAAGACAGGGTTTGGCAGCAGCATGTTCTGCAAAACTCATCCTCACTTGTCTTGAACGGGGGCTCTTTCCCTCTTGGGATGCCCATACCAGACAGTCATTGCAACTTGCCTTGAGACTGGGGTATCACTTCGATTATGAGTATGTTGCCTACGAACTTTTGATATAGTTCAGTCAATTCCTCCTTGAACCTGGTTTCAGTCCAAGGGGCGACTGCTTGCCCAGAAAAATACAGCATTCTTCCATCTTACGATTCCTCTCGTCGGGCAAATCAGTATTTTTCAGCGAAGCAGGATGTGTTTGAGGTGCTTCATTACAAGGACTTGGGTCGTTACAAGAGAAGAATCACACCGTTCATTACCTAAGAGCCGCTTCCCATACTGAGGCCTAAGGAGGTTTTCGGCCCTGTTTCTCAAAATGAGTGACTTATTCTACCTAACTTATTTCATGATATTTGTCAGGTACTGTACCTAACAAAGCTGGGCTCGATGAGCCACATCTTCACAGGTTTGTTTCCACCTTATGGGAAGTCATAGAAGATTCCCCTGGCGATGATGGTTACATTTCCACTGACAAATATATTATTGGTGTCTTTTTCTTGTAGAACCCTCAGGATACTGGGCCTTCCAAGAAAACGTCCTTGGTGCAAGATCATCTCTTCGCCTTCTTCCTTGATGCCATGCTTGCACAGATATGCTCCTACCGGTCCTGCTGCACTGCCGGTGGCCACATCTTCACAGCCTTCAAAATCAAAAGTTCTACCTTCCATCGTGTTAATATCCAACACATAGGCAAACTTTGCACCGTAGGAGGCAAGAAGCGGTTCATAGTCTCTTGAGAACATACCGGTATGCTCAATTCCGCTCTGAATGGGTACGATCAAGTAGGGTAATCCTGTTGTCATGATTTCCAGCGGGTATTCTGTGGCAAGGTTGTTGGTTGTCAATCCAAGTGGTTCAATCAATTTAGAATAGTCTGCCGATTCAATATGTCTGATTGTCTTTGCTTCTCCCTGATTCATAATACAGACATATTCATTTTGTTGGTCGATGGAAATGCTGGTGACGGCGACAATCTTACCATTGAGTTGGAACAAGATATCATCTTTCGCATCGGCATTGTTCAGCTTCTGTATCACGGCAGCGGCGCCAAGGATCGGGTGCCCTGCAAAATCCAATTCTTCGTCTTTCGTGAAAATTCTTGCTCTATATGTATTATCTCCAATTCTTCTGAGGAAAATTGTCTCATACTGCTTCATTTCTCTGGTGATCTGGAGCATCGTTTCACTATTCGGGAACTGCTGGCAAATCAAAACGGTTAATCCGTTTCCAGTAAGAGGTCCTTTCGAGAACACATCGACGTGGTAGTACTGCACTCTGATTCTCCCAATGTAGGTTATAGTCCTTGCTGTGTTTGGAACTCAGCAACCATACATGCTTGACCACTGTTTCTTGGTCATTATGCTTGTGTGGCCTATTCTTGTCTCATGCATGAGAGGAACCGGTACGTCATTGCAGCTATGATGGTAGGAAAATCCAAGTTTTTCCTGCACTCGTTTGGATTTACTATTTCCATCATAATAACCACACCATATAGTTGTCATTCCCAAATCTTCAAAACCATGACGGATAAGCTCTTTGGCGGCCTCAGGAATATATCCTCTTCCCCAAAATGGTTTTCCAATCCAATAACCCAGTTCACACTCATCATCACGTTCACTCATATCGGTATGGCCATTGAGCTTAAGCTCTATGGCTCCGATTGCTCGATTACAGTCTTTTTCACAAATTGCATAGCATTCTGCACCAGTTAAGACATTTCTGATCACAGCTAGGCTTTCCTCTACACTTGTATGGGCAGGCCATCCAGCGATTGGGCCAATATCGGCATCCTTGGCATATTCATACAAACTCTCTGCATCCGTTTCCAGCCAGGGACGAAGCACCAATCGTTCTGTTTTTAATAGCAATGTATTCATCTCCTTTCATGCACCTAATTGTATGCTGTTTATATGGCTTTTTGCAAAGGTTCTACTTTGACAGGTGATAAATCGTAAGAAACTGAACATTTTCAGTAAAATACTATACATTTTCTTGCCAATCTCAAGATTTGGCTTCAGAGCGGAAAATATCATACAAAACACGAGAGAATACCTCATGTACTTCTGATAGTGCGGACTTTAGTCTTAATGCGATGGGTGCGGCGTTGCCGCTTAACAACCATCCAAATTTTTATGATTCCTAAAAGGAGGAGAACATGAAAAAAACTCTATGCATTTTGATGGTTCTGATGTTGTTGGGAGGAGGAGTTTTGTTCGCAGCTGCTCAGAAAGAGTCTGGCCTAACCAAGGTGGGCATTGTAAATCTGCCACCTGAAGAATCTGGGTATAGGCAGGCTAATGTTGAAGACATGAACAATGTGTTCTCAAAAGCCAACGGCTATGATGCAAAACAGACCAACACAATGGACAACAGTGAGCAGATTGCTGCCGCGAGAGGGTATATACGGGACGGAGTTGATTACCTTTTAATCTCAGCAGCAAACGCTTCTGGATGGGACGATACTTTGAAGTCCGCAAAAGATGCTGGTGTCAAAGTAATTCTTTTTGACCGAGCGATTGATACCGACGAGTCAAATTACCAGGCAGCAATTCTGTCTGATATGGCGTATGAAGGTAAGAAAGCCGTGGAATGGGTATTGAGCTTGGGTCTTGATCCTATCAATCTCATCCTTATCCGAGGACAGATGGGTTCTGCAGCCGAGATAGGGCGCAGTGCAGCAGTACTAGAAGCCGCAAAAGCAGGCAAGCTCAACATCGTTGCCGATGGAACAGGTGGAGATAGCTGGAGTCTTGAAGAAGCGCGTAAAGTTGTTGAAGCAGCAATTGCAGCAGGCAAAGATTTCAACGTAATTTATGCACAAAACGATGGCATGGCACAAGGAGCTGTACAGGCCCTTACCGCAGCAGGAATCAGTCATGGAAAGGGCGGCAAGGTCAAGGTCATCGGATTTGACTTTAACCGATTTGCACTAAGAAACGTACAGGCTGGTTACTGGGATGCTGATATGCAATGTAATCCACGACAGGCAGCTCAGATTTCAGAATGGATCAAGAGCGGAAACATTCCCAAAGGAATTGTCTATCAGGAAGAACTGCTCTTGACTACTGACACGATTACTGATGAGCTCATTGCAAAATGGGGTATCAATGCAGACCCTGGCAAGGGTGTAATCACAAGGTAAGAATTCCTAATAAAACAATGGTATGTATGCAGTGTGGTACGCAGATGTGATTGAGCATACCACACCGCAGTTGGGTTGTACCGAATCAGTAAAAGGAGATCTTTGATTGTTGTCAGAAACCATACTTGAAATGAAAGAAATCAGCAAATCATTTCCTGGGGTCAAAGCTCTGGATTGCGTAGATTTCAAACTCCGAAAGGGTGAAATCCATGCAGTCATGGGCGAGAACGGGGCGGGCAAGTCCACGCTGATTAAAGTCATTACCGGAGTCTACGAAAAAGACGCAGGCATAATTACATTACAAGGACAACCTATCCACTTCAAAACGCCTCAGGAAGCGCAAAACAAGGGGATAGGGACAGTTTATCAGGAAATAATGCTGTGTCCTAATCTGACTGTGGCTGAGAATATGTTTATCGGTCGGAGCAATAGAGCTGTCGTTCAGTGGAAGCAAATGAACGAAAAGGTAACACAGTTGCTCGACTCCCTCGGTATCCCAGCAAGAGCGACCCAAGAACTTGCAAGCTGCTCGCTTGCGGTGCAACAGATGATAGCAATCGCCCGCGCAGTCGATATGGACTGCAAGATTCTCATACTCGATGAACCAACCTCCTCACTTGACGAAGACGAGGTTCACACACTCTTTGAGCTCATGCGTGAGCTGAAAGACCGGGGCGTGGGAATTATCTTTATCACTCACTTTCTCGAACAAGTATATGAAATCAGCGACAGGATTACCGTGCTTCGCAATGGAAAACTGGTCGGAGAATATGAAACAACCGCACTTCCCCAAATAGAACTTATCTCGAAGATGCTGGGGAATGTACTTGAAGATATCACGAAACTAAAAAAACATGAGCCGATTGTAACTGAGACCACACTCCCTGTCTTTGAAGGAATAGGGCTTTCAAGTGTTGCAGGGGTAAGACCATTCGACTTTTCCATACAAAAAGGTGAGGTAAACGGATTTGCCGGACTGCTTGGCTCCGGACGCAGCGAAAGTGCCCGAGCAATTTTTGCTGCAGACAAGGTTACTGGTGGAGAAGTCAGGATGAATGGAAAGAGGGTGAAAATCAAAACACCCCTGCATGCCATAAAACAAGGAATAGGCTATTTACCAGAAGACCGTAAAGGAGATGGGATTATTGAGGACCTGTCGGTACGAGACAATATCATCCTGACCTTGCAGGTCATGAAAGGTTTTTTTAAACCATTTTCAAGAAATCAGGCAGAGATATATGCTCAAGAGTATATGAAGAAGTTGAATATCAAGACTCCGACTTCCGACACGCCGATCAAATCGCTTTCTGGAGGCAACCAGCAGAAAGTCATTCTGGCTCGCTGGCTGCTCACTAAACCAGCGTACCTGATTTTGGATGAACCAACCCGTGGAATCGACGTTGGAACCAAGGTCGAGATTCAGAAGCTTGTGCTCAAGCTCGCTGAAAAAGGAATGAGCCTGACATTCATCTCTTCAGAAATTGAGGAAATGCTTAGAACCTGTTCTCGATTGATCGTCATGAAAGACCGTGAAATCGTAGGCGAGCTCAGGGGAATGGATTTGACGGAAAACGAAGTGATGAGCGTGATAGCTCATGGGGGAAAAAACAAATGCGCACATTGAAAAAGAACTTTTCTCACCTGTTTTTACCCCTCTCGGTTATGGCATTGCTCATCATCATCAATCTGATAAAGGGTGCCGATTATTTTCGCATAACCATGGTAAACGGAGCCTTCTACGGGAATATACCGAACATCCTGTTCGGAGCTTCCGAGTTGGTCATCCTGTCCATAGGAATGACGTTGGTAACTGCCGCTTCTCGAGGACAGGACATCAGCATAGGAGAGAGTGCCACCATTACCTCAGCCGTATTTGTGCAGTATGTCCTGCAAGCCAATGAGGTAACATTGCTTACCATAGTGGTGGGTTTCTTTCTCAGTTGCGTTGTGGGCTTGGCGCTTGGTGCATTCAACGGAACCTTGGTCTCGATATTCAAGGTTCAGCCGATGGTTGCGTCGCTCATTCTGTTTACCGGTGGCAGGTCTATAGCATTTATGATCGACGGAAAAGTATCTCCCATTCTAGCGAATGATATATCGAATAAGATCGGCACTGTGATACCGGGAATACCCGTACAGACTCCAATAATCCTTACGGTTGTCTTCATAGCGCTTGTTGCTGTGTTGTGTAAGACAACGAATCTCAAACTCTATGTAGAGACTGTTGGAATTAATCCAAATGCTGCACGTCTGAATGGCATCAATCCAAAGAAAATTATTTTTCTGACCTTCCTTATCATGGGCATCTGTACTGCGGTTGCAGGCTTCATCGCCGTGAACAAAGCAGGACGTCACGACAGTGTCAACTTGCTCAAGCTAATCATGATGGATGCGATTCTTGCAGTAGCAATAGGAGGAAATGCGCTTATTGGCGGAAAGTTCAGCATTACCGGTTCAATTATCGGAGCCTATACCATTGAGATGCTGAACAGGACCTTGCTTAGGCTGGAGATAGATCCTGCGATGATCAAGGTCTTCAAGGCAGTCTTCATTATCATTCTCATGGTAGTTGCATCTCCTGTAGTGAGGGCTTTCTTCACGAAAGCTCTGGCTAGAGTTCAGTCCTGGAGCCTTCTTTCAAGCCGACGTATACAAAGCAGCCCCGATGGCACAATACTTTCCACCACAAATAGTGCAGAGAAGGAGGAATAGAATGGCATCTGTGAACGTAATCAAACCAAAAGCAAGACTGTCGAACTCGAATATTCTGTTTCTCATAGCTGCCGTCATATTTGTATTGATGTATCTCTTTGCAATCATCAGTTTCCCTAACAGCTTTTTGCAGTTTCAGACGTTTTTTGACTTGTTCAACTTGAATGCTCCACTGATCATTATGACGCTAGGCCTTTGCATCGTCATGATCGGGGGCGGCATAGACATCTCCATTGGTGCAGTATGTGGGTTGGTAACAATGGCCTGTGCGGTCTATCTGGAACATAGGATGGGAAGCATCGCCGGAGCCCTTCTTGTTGCACTGCTCATAGGTGTCGCATTCGGAATCCTACAAGGATATCTTATTGCATATCTTAAGATTCAACCTTTTATAATAACGTTGTCAGGTTTGTTCTTGGCTCAGGGATTGTTGACGACACTCCATAAAGACCCGATCAACGTAACGAATGCTGCCTTTGTGAGATTGAGGGATTTCAATATAGTAATTGACTGGCTTGGTACAAGAAACAGGTTGGGAGTTTTCATTCCGTGTCTTATAAAACCCGGTGCTCTCGTTGCTGTGGTCCTTCTTGTCATTCTTGCGTCCTTGATGAAGTGGTCTCGGTTTGGACGTAATGTATACGCTGTAGGAGGCAATAGCAACAGCGCTATGATGCTCGGCATCAACGTGAAGAAAACGGTGTTCATTACCTATGTGATTAGTGGATTGACGGCCGGCCTTGCTGGATTTGTGTTCATAATGACAACAGGGGCAGGTAATGTAGGAAATGCGTCAGGGGCTGAGATGAAAGCGATTGCCTCGGCTATCATAGGTGGTACACTTCTTAACGGCGGAGTGGGAAACCTGCTTGGAGCGCCGATAGGTACGTTGACCCTTCTGGTAATCAACGAACTGATCAGAGCAGCAGGGGTTCAATCAAACTGGCAAGCGATGGTAAGTGGACTCCTTCTGTATTTCTTCATAGTACTGCAAAGTGTCATCATGTCGCTGCGTGACAGAAAGAGCTTCAGTTTAGTTCTGCCTTCTTGGCTGCATCTGTCAGGTAAGGAAGATCCTGGAAACTAAATGAACTTCCTAAGGCAAGAGGCAACTTCTTTAACTCAGACATTTTGTTCCGGTTCTAAATTCCCGGGGGGAGATGCCTGTATGTTTCTTAAAAATGTAACTGAAGTAATGGGGGTCTGAGAATCCTACATCATACGCGATGTCCGCACTTTTCAGCTGTGTCGTCAGCAGCAGGTCTTTAGATGTATTGATACGCACCCGAGTAAGATATTCAATGAAGGTTTCTCCAGTTTCCTGAGAAAAGATGGTACTGAAATGGTTTGGGCTTACATGCACGACCGATGCCACTGAGTGCAATGAAATATCTTGGTCGGAAAAATGAAGGTCTATATGCTGTTTCGCTTTCTGAATCATGGTATAGTACTTTCCCGCTGATTTTGAATCCCTGAAATCTATAAAAGTATCGAGGATTGCTTTAACCCCGTCACAGAAAGTCTCTTTTGAGCTTGCTATCTCCGAAAGCTGTGTTTTTTGTGATACCCAAGGTAGGACCTCCTGAACGACACCTCCTAGTTCATCAATGATTTTTGAGAGCGCCACCATTAGGTCATACAAAAGGTAATAGCCTATAAGAGTGGTTTGGAAAGGGTGATCGCCTATCATAGCGATATACTGAGTGATGATCTCTGAGATGCCTGATTTCTTCACATACTTCAGCCGCTCAGATATAGGGCTTCCGTCCAGTTTTAAAAAGTCTATTTCATCATAGGATTTCAGGTCATGTGTTCCAATTATGAGCTTCTGACCAGTCTTGACTGAGAATTTCACGGCCTTTTCTGCATCGGCATATGATTGGGGCAGGTTTCCGATTCTCTCCACGAAAGAGCCTATCCCAATTACTACCATGCAGTTCGTATTTCTTTCAACCTCATATTTAATTGCCTGTCCTAATGTATAAGCTGTCTCTTCGAGCGATTCAGATAAAAGCTGCTTCAACAACAGGATGATGGAATCTCTGCTTTGTGAAAAACAAATCACCTCTTTTTGATTATCAACCAGAATGTTTATATGGAGCTTGGCTGTAATCATTTCAGCGTAACTGTCAGAGGAGGTGGAAAGCTGGATGATTGCTACAGTGTAGCCGTGAGCAATGAGGTCTATTCCCATGTTTCCACCTTTCTCAAGAGCATCTTCCGTTTTTACAATTCCAGTTACGAGGTCGTATAACCAGCGTTCTTTGATCAAGTCAGAATTGGACTGGGCCTGTTTTTTTAGGTTTTCTATACTCGAAAGATGCCTCTTTTCCTGTTCTATCGTTTCTACCAAGGTATTGAGAGTAGCAAGCATATCTGAAGCACAAATGGGTTTGAGTATGTATTTATCAACACCAATTGAGATAGCCTCTTGTGCATACTGAAATTCGTCATGACCAGAGATTATTACAATTTTTATCCAAGGTAGAATCTTTTTGATAATTCTAGAGAGGCTCAGTCCATCAACGAACGGCATTCTAATATCAGTAATCAGAATGTCCGGTTTCACATCTTTCATAATCGATAACGCCATCTCACCGTCTGAAGCTTCCCCTACGAGGATGAAAGAGTCTGACCCTGATTGTATGCTGTTTCTAAGCCCTTCACGTACCACTATCTCATCTTCTGCAATAAAGACCTTATACATTGATTCCAACCTCTGGAACACTGAAATATACAGTAGTGCCCTTCCTGTATTGACTTGTAATTTCCAGCTTCGTGCTTGTATCATAATACAGCTCAAGCCGCTTGTTCACATTATACAGTCCATAGATATTGTTCAAATCCTCTGGATCTGTCGAACCATTGATCTGCTGGATGATGTTCTCAAGCTTTTCTTCCGTCATTCCTATTCCATTGTCTTGAACGGAAAAACAAAGACGCTTGTTTTCACGCCATCCCTTCACCAATAGTAAACCACGACTTCTTTTGTTCTTAATCCCATGGTACAATGCGTTTTCAACGAGAGGCTGGAGCACTAGTTTTAAAATTTGACAGTCTGCCATCTCACTCTGGTACTCAATTTGATAGTCCAGAATGTCCCTGTATCTGATCTTCTGAATGGTCAGGTAGCTCCTTACGTGTTCAAATTCCTCGCTGACTGTTAGAAAGTCTTTTCCTTTGTTGAGAGATATCCTGAAAAAGCTTGAAAAGGCCCGTGTAATGTCGATAACCTGATCATTTTTCTTTTCTTCGGCCAGCCAAACTATTGTATCGAATGTGTTATAGAGAAAATGTGGTGTAATCTGAGCTTGAAGGGCTTTCATCTCGGATTTCTGGAGGTTTTGTTGTTCCCTGACATTCTCTGCGATCAATGCTTGGATTTTGACTGCCATGATGTTCAGGTTGTCCGTAAGTCCATCAAGCTCGCTTACCTGAGGAAGTTTCACTCGTGCAGTAAAATCTCCTTCAGCAATTCTTTTTGACAGATTCTCAAGGTTTTTGATTGGATTGTTGATACTTGCGGTCACTGAGCGCTGGGTAAAAATTGCGAAGATAGTAACAAAGAGTACGGTAAAGATCTGGATGACAGTCAGTACGAACGTTATACGCTTATGATGCTCATTTGTAATCGTGGCTGACTCGATTACGCGCACTATAAAATCTTGAAGAATGTCCGAGATAAGAGCCGACACCCCTCGGATTTCATCGAGGCTTTCCTCGTTTTCACTTACAAGGGAATGGCTTGCCATCTGGTTCCCGAGCCGGTCAACATTGCGCTTGAGGGTATCGACCGCACGTCCTGCAACCTCAAGCATCTGTCGGTTCTCTCGCTCTTCAGTCGTTCTCATGATATCTTCAAGGCTCTCATTGATGCCATCGATGATTTCATACTGTTTGCCTTCAGCAAATTTTTTGTTTCCGGCTACGATATCCCATATCTCGTTGGAGATATCCATCTTCACTGTCTGGTTCAGACGATTCGCCTTGCTGACATTGGTAATAATAAGGTCATAGCGAACCATTTGAACGACGAATGAAAAGACCGTAATAATAGGAGGTGTTATCATCAAAAGGATTATGATCACATACGATATCTTTATTCTCTCTTTTATGCTTCTACTCTTGAATACTGAGAAAATTCTTTCAATAACGGATGTCTGATTCTTCATGCTAATACCCACGGGGTTCTATGAGGGAAAGGTCATCGGTCTCATAGAACACTTGTTCATGTACATATTGTAGTCGTGGTATACTTTCACCTGCTGCAAGTTTCTCAGCCAGCTCGATAATTTCAGGGCCGGTTTTAGGGTTGCACTCAATGACACAATTCACCTTGCCTTCTCGCAACGCATCAATTGCAGCCTGTTGTGCATCGATTGTGATGATGACGATATCTTTGCCGGGACGAATTCCTTTCTCTTCCATTGCCTCGATGACACCGAGGGTCATTCCGTCATTGTGGGAAAAGATAATGTCGATATCTTCATGAAATTCTAGAAATTCAACAGCCAGTTCGTACCCCTTTGAGCGAAGAAAGTCGCCTGACTTACTGTATAGTATGCGAAACGCCGGGTGTGGCTCTAGCACCTCTCTTAAGCCTTCAGCCCGCCCGAGGGCTACCGAAGATCCTTCTGTGCCGAACAATTCCACGATATTGATATATTTTCCTGTTTTGTTGAAAAGCTCACGTTCGTTTTTGAATTTATCCAATATAAACAATCCGGCATTCCTGCCTTCCTCCAGGCTGTCGGTGCCTATGAATCCAGCATATAACGATTGATCCTCGACATGGATCTTGCGGTCTGTGACAAGAACAGGAATTCCTGCATCGCGAGCTTCCTGCAATACGTTGTCCCACCCATCGGTAACAATCGGTACAAATACTATCACGTCAACTTGATAAGCGATAAAGGAGCGTAATGCTTTTATCTGGTTTTCCTGTTTCTGCTCAGCATTGTCATACACCAGCTGCACTCCACGCTGGGCTGCAGCCTCCTGGACTGAACGGGTGTTACAAGTTCTCCAGGCACTTTCAGCACCTATTTGCGAAAACCCTACGATAATCCCGGCCTCTTTTTTATTTTGGGTGCTATTCTTGTTTTGAGCGTTGCATCCGAGAAAACAACACATGATTATGATAGCAACCAGAATAGGGAACAGCTTGATGATTTGCTTTTTTCTCAGAATCATAGAAAAGATCCTTTTGTATGCATATTGGCTAATTATACATTCACTGCACAAGAATTTACAAGAAAAAATATAGGTGATCATCCTTCTGGTTCCTTCAGGGGCTAGCAAGGATATGGATAATCGTGAGAGGATTATGGCACATGAATCAGAGAGGCTAGGCAAATGAGCATGAACATTCTCGTTACCGGGGCAAGTGGAGGCATGGGGTTTGCGACCTGTCAGATATTGGGTGACTGTGGATATACCGTGTATGGTCTGGATAATAAACAACCTGATGAAGCTTGCTCTTTTCGGTTTATCTCTGCCGATGTTACAGACAGCGAGCAGTTGAGAACGGCGTTCAAGCGCATCAAGGAAGAGGCGGGATCGCTCAAAGCAATTCTCCATTTTGCAGGAGTGTATGACCTGAATTCTTTGGTAGAGATTTCAGAGCAAGAGTTTGTTTCTATTTTCGATATCAATCTTTTTGGGGTGTACCGCGTCAACCATATCTTTCTTCCACTCTTGGAACCCAAGGGAAGGATTATCATCACCTCCAGTGAATTGGCTCCTTTGGACCCACTCCCATTTACCGGATTATACGCCATTACAAAAACGGCTCTGGAGAAGTATGCTTCTGCTCTTCATATGGAATTGCAGCTTCTAGGCCATAGTGTATCGGTAATCCGACCAGGAGCCGTTCAGACCGGGCTCTTGCGTGTTTCTACAGACCGCTTGGATTCCTTCTGTAATAAAACCGAACTCTATCGTTGCAACGCGGATCTATTCCGTTCCATTGTTGACCGGGTGGAATCCCGCTCTGTCTCACCCCAAGCAATCGGGAGCCTGACAATGAAGATACTCAAGGCAAAGCGACCACGGCCTTTGTACAATATCAATCGAAATCCTTTGCTCAGGCTCCTGAATTTGCTTTCGCATACGTGGCAAATAAGAATTATCAAGGGGATGCTTTCTTCAAGGAACAAGCACAAAGTCAGCTCTTTTCTCCTCTTTTGAAACGCTCTTGATTTTAATTTTTACAGCATCTCCTACCCGAAAGACGTTTCCTGTTTTTCTGCCGGTGAGTGTATATTCATCTTTATCAAAAGCATATGAATCCCCTGTAAGCTCTGAGATATGCACCAATCCTTCGATTACGTAATGGGATAACTCAACAAACATTCCAAAACTGGCTATACCGGATATTACACCGTCGTACGTATCTCCCACTTTTGTAGAAAGAAACTCCATGGATTTGATTTTGATGAATTCTCTTTCAGCCTGGGTTGCTCTTATTTCTCTTTGAGAGCAATGTTTGCAAATTGCCTTCAGTTTTTTTGAAAGAGCTGTAGTTTCAGCTTTAGAGAGTTTTTTCTTCTCTTTTTCCAGTGTGGCATAGTACTTCAGCAATCGGTGCACCACTAGGTCTGGGTATCTTCTGATCGGTGAGGTGAAATGTGTATACGCATCAAAAGCCAAGCCGAAGTGTCCTGCATTATCTGTGCTGTAGTACGCTTTTGTCATAGATCTCAAGGCTACTTTCTCAATAAAATATTTATAGTCAAGATTCTCGATGATATCCAGTATTTTTCGGTAATCATCCGATTCAAGTTCTTTATTGAGCTCGTATTTCAATCCTAATCCTTTCAGTAGTTCAAGAAAGCTTTGTATTGATTGCTTGTCGGGTTTGTCATGAACCCGGTATACAAAGGGTTTTGGCTGCTTTGCAATATGATGGGCGACAGTGCGATTCGCTATGAGCATGAACTCCTCAACCAGCCGGTTAGCCTCAATTCGTTCGCGTGGTTTGATCTCATAGGGAACGCCCATCTCGTCTAGAGAGATGGCAGCCTCAGAAATGTCGAAATCAATCGAACCCATTTCTTCCCTTGCTCTACGTAAAATCAGCGAGAGCATGAGCATAAGATGGATGGTTTTTGCATGGCGATGCTTCTTGCCTTGTATGACTTTTTCTGCCTCTTCATAGGTAAGGCGAGCAGAACTTCTGATAATTGTTTCCTTGATTCGATATTTTTGCACTATACCCCTGGAATCTATTTGCATGATGACAGAGTACGCAAGGCGATCTGTGTTTGGCTTGAGACTGCACAGGTCATTTGAAAGTCGTTCATCAAGCATTGGGATTACACTGTTTACAAAATAAACAGAAGTTCCTCGCTCATATGCCTCGCTATCGATTGCTGAACCCTCGGATACATAGTAGGAGACGTCTGCGATATGAACTCCGAGTTCAAAATGCCCGTTTTCTAGTTGCACAAGGGAAATTGCATCGTCAAAATCTCTTGCAGAATCAGGATCTATGGTAAAACATGGAACACTACGAAAATCTTCCCGCTTTTTTATCTCGGTTTCCGCTTTGAACTGTGGAAGTTTGGACAGTTCAGTTTTTACTTGTTTTGAGAACGGGATGGTGAGTTTGTTGTTTCGAGCTACCATGAGGAAATCCATTTCCTTGTTTTCCGGTTTTCCGAGAACATCCACAATTCTCGCATGGAACGTCTGATCTTGTGCATTCCATGCAGTACGTTGGATAACAACAAAATCACCATTTTGGGGTAATATCCTTTTTTTTGCAGAAGTTAATTCTTCTTTAGGAATAAGAATAGGAGTATTGTACCGTTCATCGCTTGGGATGACCGATCCTCCATCCTTGGTTTTTCTAAAGACCCCTATAATCTCTTGAGCGTGAATCGTGATGATGTTGATGATTTTTCCTTTTGGGTTCTTTTTAGGTATTTTCTTGATAATTTTGACAGATACCTGATCTTTATCCATGGCGTTGAGCATATTCTCAAGGGGTATGAATATGTCTTTGCCTTTCTTTACTGTAACGAACCCAAATCCCTTTGCATGAACCGAAAGCTGTCCGACGATTGCTCTTTGCTGCTTTTTGTCTTTTTCTTTCATTCCTTCCCCTTTTTATGTGTTGAAGAGCACACATGTCTTGTATAGTGTAGCATGGTTTATGAATGAGCTTGGAAAATTACAAGATTATCGAGGACATACTTCTCATTGCTAGGAATCTTGCATACAATGGCAGTAGGAGTATCGAGATTATAAGTTTGCTGTGGTTTTTCATCGACACGAGGTGTGATTCATGAAAATTTTGCTTCAATCAGATGCATACAAACCGAGTATCAGTGGGGTTGTTACCAGTCTGGTGAATCTCCAGCAAGGACTGACTCAGCTAGGGCATGAAGTGAGAGTTCTCACTCTTTCAGATTCACACAGCACCAGTTATAGGGATGGTGTCTGGTATCTTAGGTCTTTAAGTTCAAGTTCCATCTATCCTGATACCCGGTTTCGGGATACTTTTGGCAGAAAAGCCGTTGAAGACCTTATTCAGTGGAGACCCGATGTAGTACATTCACAAAGTGAGTTCACCACGTTCCCCCTGGCCAGGCGCATTGCCCAAGCAGTGGGAGCCCCTCATGTTCATACGTATCATACGCTCTATGAAGATTACACCACATATTTTTCCCCCAACAAGAGGATGGGTAAGGCGATGGCCAGATATGTCACTCGCTGGATTCTTGCCAAGACTGACACGGTCATCGTACCGACCTCAAAGATTGAGCGTTTGTTGCTTTCTTACAATGTAAGAACTCCCGTCAAGGTCATTCCTTCGGGAATCGACCTCTCTCGATTTTCTTCGGCATTAAGGGATCAAGAGCAAGTTGCATTGAAGAAGGATTTAGGCATTCCTTTGGATACTCGAGTGATCGTGTTTGTAGGAAGATTGGCCAAAGAAAAGAATCTCGAGGAACTGATCACCAACTTTGCGTCGAGCAACACCAACTTTACGTTACTTTTGGTTGGAGACGGCCCGCAACGGAAAGAATTGGAAGATCTGGTTGCTTCCTTGCACCTGATCGGACGCGTAATCTTTGCAGGCATGCAACCTCCTGAGAAGATATCAACCTTCTATCATTTGGGAGATATTTTTTGTAGTGCTTCAACGAGTGAAACACAAGGGATGACTTATTTGGAGGCCCTGGCTTCAGGGCTCGCCGTACTCTGTCGTGCAGATGAGTGTCTGGAAGACCTGATTGAGGATGGGTATAACGGCTTTCAGTACCATACAAAAGAGGAGTTTCTTCAATATCTGAGTCTACTTAGTTCAGATTGCACGTTGTGCGAGCGGCTTTCATCACAAGCTAAGTCTTCCGTTATAAGATATGATCGTCTTACCTTTGCTGAATCGGTTTTTAGAGTATACGAAAGGCTAGTCAGGATGCGAGAGGGTGTTTGAATAATCAGTTGCCAAGGCTTTGTAATCTCATGCACAGTCTTGTATTTCGTTCAATTGATTTCTTATTCTTGATGGCATAACTGATGGCTCTCTTCTCTCCTACCAAGACAAGAGCTTTCTTTGCTCGAGTTGCTGCAGTGTATAGTAGATTGCGCTGCAACATGACCAAGTGTGTCATCATAAAGGGGATGACGACGATAGGGTATTCTGATCCCTGAGCTTTGTGTATTGTGGTTGCATACGCGAGGACTATCTCATCAAGATCTGTTTTCTCATAGACGACCTCATGATCGTCGAACGTGATAGTTGCACTCTGTTCTTCTCCATCAATCTCAGTAATGATGCCTATTTCTCCGTTAAAGACCTCCTTGTCATAATTATTCTTTATCTGCATGACCTTGTCGTGCAGACGATAGATATTGCCACCTCGAGTGAGGCTTGGTTTTTCATTTGTAGAAAGGGAAGGATTCAACTTTTCTTGCATCATTTTATTTAAATTTACTACTCCGATTATGGAACGTTGCATCGGTGTTAGTACTTGAATATCCCGTATAGGATCTGCATTGTAGTACTTGACTAGTCTTTTGCAGACCAGATCCACAACTGTGTCCAATGCTTCTTCCGCCGTTTTGCATTCAAGGAAGAAGAAGTCAGAATCTTTAGAATTATTGAAATCAATATTCTTGCCTTGGTTTATTCGATGGGCGTTGGTGATGATACGACTTCCCTTGCCTTGGCGAAAGATTCGCTTGAGGTTCACCACGGGCACAAGTGCAGAGGCAATGATATCGTTGAGGACATTCCCAGCACCAACAGAAGGGAGTTGATCGGTATCTCCCACCATGATGATAGTCATGTCATCAGGGACTGCCTTGAGCAGGTTATACATCAAAATGATGTCGATCATTGAACACTCATCAAGGATTAAGACATCAGCATCAAGTGGATTGTCTGCGTTTCTCTGATATCCTTGCGGTGGTTTGAACTCTAGCAACCTGTGTATGGTCTTGGCTTGCAGGGCGGTTGTCTCGCTCATCCTTTTTGCAGCTCTTCCTGTAGGGGCTGCGCATACAATCTTAAAAGTTGAGGCTTGATAAGCCTGGATGATTCCCAGTATGGTTGTGGTTTTTCCGGTCCCCGGACCACCGGTGAGTACCATGATCTTGGAGTTGATTGCTGTCTTTATGGCCTCAACCTGAACCTCGTCATAGCAAAAGTCATCAGATTTTGCTTTGTTCAGGATTCTTTGCACACAGTTGCTATCAATCGTCTTCTTGCGAGGCAGCCTGACCAATGTACGGAGTTTCTGTGCCACACCTTTCTCAGCTACATAGAAATGTGGAAGAAAAATTGCATCGTCCTCGATATACACATCCTCTGAGCTTGCCATTTCTGTTACAACGGGTCGAACTTTCTCGATGGTCACCTGCAGCATCGTTGCTGTTTCTTTGCATAATTGGCCGATGCCGGTAAAACAATGCCCGTCTTCAGCATGGGTTTTCAATGTGTACAAGAGACCTGATCTCAGTCTGACAGAAGAGTCTTTTGCTAAACCCAGTTTGCTTGCAATCGCATCAGCAGTCTTGAAGCCGATACCCCAAATATCGTCAGAGAGCGTATAGGGGTTTTGCTTTACTATCTCAACGCTTCTTGCACCATAGGTTTTAAAAATCTTCGTTGCACAGCTGGTGCTCACCCCGTAGCTCTGAAGGAAAAGCATGATATTCTTAATCTCTTTTTGTGCCTGCCAGCTTTCTTGTATTTGCTGTACTCTCACAGGTCCTATACCACGAATCTCGAGCAACCGTGCACAATTAGATTCTATGATGTCAAGAGTATCTTTTTTGAATTTCTGGACTATTTTTTTGGCAAAGGCTGGGCCGATGCCCTTTATCAATCCAGATCCCAGGTATTTTTCAAGACCTTCTATTGTTGCAGGTAAGGTTTCTTCAAAGGAATGGACGGAAAACTGAGCGCCATATTTGCCATCATGCTTCCATGATCCTTGCAAATTGAGAACAGAGCCGACTGCGATGGACGGCATTAGGCCAACTGCGGTTATCAGTGCATGATAGTTCTTTGCTTTACATTGTAGAACAGTATAGCCGTTTTCTTCATTCTGGTACGTGATACGCTCGACTGTGCATCTCAGTACATCCATTATTGATCTATCCTCCTGCTGTCCCAGTCTATCATAGTAAGAGAAGTCTTATGGATAGTTGCTTTTTGAGATATTGCTTTTGCAATTCTATCTAGTCCAACGTTTCAACTTTTTCCAACACAATCTTTTCGCCTCTCTTGTGTAACAATTTCTTATCACATTCTGAAAAAAATGAATTTAGCGTATCTAAAATATTTCTGCAGTAAGATAGGGTTTAATTAATTCAAAAATTTGATCACTTCCAACATGCAAGTACCCAGGGTCTTTAAGTTTAATTTCTTTATCCGGCCGCTTGCTGAGGTTCCGATAAGCGTTTGGTGTTGTCTTCTCATGATTCCTAAAAAGACGGTATAGAGCAGATTCATGGGAAAGTCCGCACTCAATAGCCACACAAAGGACTGTCATTGAGGAGCTCTCAAGAAGGGTTTTTGCTTTCTGTATTCGTTTGTGTGCTACATAAGTGCCGAAAGGCATGCCGACTGTCTCTGAGAAAATGTGACTAATCCTTGAGGGGCTCAAAGAGAACTGATGGGCAAGATCATCGAGGTAAAGTGGTTCACAATAGTGGTCGTCTATATATTGAAGAATCATTCTCATTCGATAAAGCTCATTCTCAAGCGCTATAGGGCTTGAGCCTGATTTTTCTCGAACTTGTCTTGCAAGAATTGAGAGGATTCGATAAAACCAAGAGCGTAAGGCAAGTTGATAGCCATTTCTCTTGAGGAGGAACTCTCTTCCTAGCTGTGCTAATGCACGTTGGAGATTCTCGTATCCCTTTGGGTTTGAGGTCCTAAAAAAGTCTATGTCTTGGAGAAAACCGTAAGATCCATTCTCATATTGGGCGCAAAGATCTGAGTCAAACTGTAGAATGGCAACTATATTTTCAGTTGTAAATCCTTCGAAAGCATGAGCTTGATACCTGTCAATGATAATTATTTGTCCGGCACAGAGCGTTTTGCTCCTGTCGGTAAAAAGGACTCTGATTGAGCCCTTCAGCACGAACAAGATTTCTACTTCCTTGTGCCAGTGAAATGGAAATTCAGGTATGCCCACGAAGAAGTACTTCATGGGCATACCCTCAAGATAATCTATGAACTCATAATAATTTGTGAATAGATTATGCATAGTACACCTATTGTTTAAGAACAACCTCTGCTACTTTGAATTGAGGATCTTCACTGTGCCTGCCTACAAATATCTTAAAGGTATTTATGGTATCTATCATGAATTCTCCAGTTTCTGTATTATAGTTCGAAAACGCCTTATAAGGTAATGAAATGATGATATCTTTTTTCTCTTCAGGTTCTAGGTGGACTCTTCTAAATCCCTTGAGTGCTTTTTTCATGTCATACTGATTGTTTTCTGGATAGCAGAGATAGAGTTGTACGACTTCGTCGCCTGTACAGATTCCTGTGTTTTTTACCTTAATCTGAGCAATTACCTGAGAAATCTCAGCATGTATCTCTACCTGAAGATTTTCTATGCAGAAGCTGGTATAGCTCAAACCGAAACCGAATGGAAAGCGGGGGCTGCATTTTTGATGGTCACAGCGAAAATAACCATGATGGTATTCATAGGTAATCTGATCGGTCTCAGATGTAAAATTGCACAAATGTGATTCATCTCTTGGTATAGTAAAGGGAAGCTTGCCTCCTGGATTTTCCTTTCCAAAGAGTATGTCACAGATGGCAGATCCTCCCTCCATGCCTGGATACCAGCAATAGAGAATCGCTTGTACATCATCGAGTATTTCTTCGAGTATAAAACCAGATCCTCCAATAACCACAAGGATTATCTTTTTATTGACCTCTCTAGCTTTTTTTATCATGGTGATTTCTGATGCTTTAAGACGAAGACTTTTTCGGTCTCCTCCAGAGGCAGAAAAAGATCCTCCACTTCCATCTCCGATGACATTTTCAGGAATGAACTCTCCTTCATCATCATGATTACAGCCGACCACTATGATCACACTATCGCTGTTTTGGGAAACATTTTTGATTTCATCTAAATCATGATTGTTATAGCAGGACCTAAGTTTAACCTGCGAAAATTCAACATATTTTTTCAGTCCTTGCTCGAGTGTTGTAATATATGGAGGAAAAACTCTACTGCTTCCATGGTCTCCAATATTTTCTACAGCGGCAAGTTCTCCTATGAGAGCAATAGTACTAGGGGAATTCTGTAATGGAAGTATTTGCTGTTCGTTTTTCAGCAATACCATACTTTTGAGTGCAGCCTCTTTCGCTAAAGCAATATGTGCTTCCGAGCAAATCAGATTGGGTGTATAAAGCTCAGGATCTTTTGTCTTAATATACTTGAAGGAAGTTTTAAGAACTCGTCTCACTGAATCGTCAATTTGCTTTTGGGTCACCAAACCTTCTTGCAGGTCAGATTCTAGATTATTGGCATAATGCATCAGAATGGGCATTTCTATATCTAGTCCTGCGTTAAGAGCCTTGGCAGCGTCATAGACTCCGAAAAGAAAATCTGAAATAACAAATCCCTTGAAATTCCACTTTTCTCTGAGAATGGTTGTAAGAAGATATTGGTTTTCGCAACAATAGTCCCCATTGACTTTGTTATAGGCTCCCATGACAGAAGCTACGCCCTCTTCAATACAACGTTTGAAGTGGGGAAGATATATTTCATGCAGAGTTTTATCATCGATTGTTACATTCACTTTGAATCGTGAATTTTCGATATTGTTGCAGGCAAAATGTTTTACGCAAGCCATAACATTGTGACGTTGTACGCCTCTGATAAGAGCGGCTCCCATTTCACCAAGCAAGTACATATCTTCGCCATAGGTCTCTTGAGCTCTTCCTACTGCAGGATGTCTGAGAATGTTGATACATACTCCTCCGAAGAAGTTGCCTCCTTGCGCTCGGATCTCTTTTGCAATAGCTTCACCAATCCTTTCTTCAAGATCAAGATCAAATGTTGCTCCTCTGGCCATAGAGACGGGGAAACACGTGGAGTGGCCGCAGACAGCTCCTCGTGGCCCATCGACGAAGAGAACCGGAGTAATGCCTGTTAACGGCTCCTCTCCCGTGGGGTAGGGTATGAGGTTGTAATGAAATATAGGCTTGCCATCAATAATTTCCGAGCTTTTAGCCATGAATTCTTGTTGGTTGAACTTTCCCGAAAGGATTCGTATTTTTTGTTCAAGTGATAGCTTGTCTAAGATTATTTCTATAGGATCATTCTTTGCTTTTGTGTTCATTTTTTAAGCCTCCTTTGATATAGAATGTGATTGTAATTTTTCTATGATGGTTGCATAAGCCTTCTCATCAAGAGAATATGCCCTAAGTATAATAATGGTGACGACTAACAGCACTGAAGGAATGACGGCCATCAGGCTTCGAATACCCATGATTGCGGTAAATGATTGCATTACATCAGGCATGTACCCTGTTGCCTGCAGGACGAATCCTGGTACCAATCCTCCAAGAGCCATCCCAAACTTGAAGGCAAACCCAATAATTGCATAGACCATGCCTTCTGCACGTACGCCTGTAGCATATTCTCCATATTCAATCGTATCAGGTACTAATCCCCATAAAAGACCAATAACGAAACCAAATCCGATAGATCCGATAGCAACACCGATAAATATTACAGGGAGAGAGGAACTCAAACAGACAATGTGCTTAACTAAAGAGATGGTTAAGCCGAGATAAAGGATTTGTTTTTTGCTTAGTTTTTTTAGCAAAATAGGAATCATTAAAAGGCCGAGCATCATTACCACGAGGCTTAAGGTCATATATAGACCGAACATGGCAGGTTTTTGAAGTACATATCGAAAGAAATATATTCCAACAGCACCTGATATTGTGTGATTCCCAAAAATTAACACAAAGATGCAGGAGAGAATCAACAGGGGACGGTTTTTAGCTAGCATTTTTAAAGATTCTTTTAGGCTTGTCCTACTACTGTTCCTGTTGCTGTAGCGTTCTGTTGTTGTTGAGAAGGTAATAAATAACAGGACCATAGCAATGAGCGAGAAGATTGCCATACTTAGTTGATATCCCCTTGCAGGGTCTTCACCTCCTAAAATCTTCGAAAGCATGGGAATTCCAATAGATACTGTAAGTCCTCCTACAAGAGCAAAGAACATGCGTATTGAACTAAGGCTTGTCCTTTCCATGGGGTCTTGAGTGATGGCACTGGTCAATGCTCCGTAGGGAATATTGACCACTGTATAAATCATGCCCAGTGCAATATAGGTTATATAAGCATAGAGAAGCTTCCCGTTGGGAGATAGGTTTGGTGTAGAAAAGCAAAGTATGCCTAGTATTGCAAAGGGTATAGCGCCGAATAACAAATAGGGGCGGAACTTTCCCCAACGGGTGTGTGTTCTGTCAACGATTGACCCCATGATCGGGTCATTTATTGCATCCCAAAGACGAGCGACAAGGAATAATGTCGATGCCGCTGCTGCTGATATCCCGAAGATATCAGTGTAGAAAAATAGTAAGAAGATACTGATTGTCTGGAAGATCAGGTTACAGGCAAGGTCTCCTAGGGCATATCCGATTTTCTCTTTCATTGACACAATTGCTTTTGCATTCATGTAAAGCCTCCTAGAAGAGAACGATATCCCATAGTCAGAGTCAGGATATGTCAGAATATGCGTCAGTATCTTGCATATCCTGCTTTTGAACATGGTTTTACAGCTCTCTCTAGTATTCATTTGTATGAAAAAAAGGAATTATGTGTTGTTGGATGCGCAATACAATACCTTCACTCATCATACGTACCTATTTTGACGTTACGTGCTTGATGATGAATGCTCAATTTTTACACTCGCCTTGTCCTTACTCAATCAGAGGCAAAATTGTCAAAATACCCTTGAATATGAATAATTGGGGTTCCCTTATCTCCACTTCCGCTCATTAGGTCACACAAGGTTCCCAAGAGGTCGGCGAGCTGTCTGGGTGTAGTTCCTAAGGAAGCATTTTGTCCTAATAAATTTGTTCCTTTTTTTGAAATTTTTTCCTTCAGTTGCCGCTGGGCCTCTTCTTGGGACAAGCCGACGAGTTCGTTGTCTGCAATATACTTTATTTTAATCTCATTGGGGGTTCCTATCAGACCGCTGGTGTATCCGGGTGCTACCACTGGGTCGGCTAATTCCCAAATTTTTCCAACAGGGTCTTTGAAGGCTCCGTCTCCATACACAAGGACTTCAATAGTTTTACCTGTTTTTTCAAAAAGATCTTTCTGGACATCATTACAGAACTGCTGTGCATCACGAGGGAAAAGCTTCAGGCGAGTGTCTCCAGCCAAGTTTGAACCAAGAAGGCCAAATTCTGGATTATATCCTCCACTCTTTTTCGGACTTGTCGCTAATTCATCGAGGCCGATGACAATATTGCCTCCGTTTGCAAGAAGCAGGTTTTTTAGATGCTTGCGGGTATGGATGGTTGCGACCAATACATCTTTTGAAAACTCGAGTGCTGATAGGCTGTCATTGGCTAACACTACCTCAATATTGGAATCGACAGCCAAATCCTTGTAAAGATCAATGTAATCAAGACCGGTGAAAGGATGCTTGAATCTGTGGCCGAAAATTTTTCTGAACTCTTCACAGCTCAGGACATCTTTGTGAGGATTCAAATTGCTTGCATACAGCTCATCAAGGTCCATCAGATGATTGCCGACCTCATCACTTGGATAACTGAGCATCACTGTAATTTTTCTCTTGCTTTGAGCAAGGCCACTCAGGATATGAGAGAATCTGTTTCTGCTCAGAATAGGGAACAATACAACAAAATGATCGGGAAACGTATTTGCAGCCTCTTCGGCAATCTCTGAGATGTCAATGAAGTTTCCTTGAGATCGGGCAAGCAGTGATTCTGTTATACCAATTATGTCGTGGTCCTTTAGTGAAAAACCATCGTTTTTTGCAGCATCGAGAATACAGTCAACAGTGATCTTTTTTAGATCGTCACCTTGACTGATGATTGGTGCTCGTACGGCTCTTGCGTGTGTTCCGATTACTCTTTGCATGAAGGGGCTCCTGTGTAAATCTGATTGCTTCTACGCTAACCTCTATTTCATAGGATAATCAGGAAACTGTAAAGATGGTTCCACCGTTTAAGAAGAGGAGGGGAGTACCTCTTCATCCAAGATGGGAGTCGAGAAAATTTCCTGTAAGCTTGTAAATCTTTCAACTCATGTTTTCTATTTCCAGGCTATGACCAAGTTCGATGATCGAGGGCTCATTGAAAAGAGTGCCTTGTCCTTCAACGTAAATGAGAAGGTTTGAGGTGCCTAAATCAACACCTGTTGATAAATTTTCTTTACTTTAAAATAAGTTAAATCATATTACAGTATTCAATAGTCTAAGCAAGGAGACCCATGCTCCTAGCTTCGGTTACAGCCGCCATTCTGGAAGAGACCTTGAGTTTCTCATAGATTTGTGTTGCATGCCATTTGACAGTTCGTTCTGTGATGCTCATCAGCTGTGCAATTTCCTTGTTCAAGAATCCTTTTTCTATCAGACGCAATACCTCAAGCTCTCGTTCGGTAAGTATTGTTGCTCTGCAAATGGGTTTTGATCCATAGAGTCTTTGTAAAACGGCAATATGTTGGTCCTTGATTTGTCTGTCGCGTTGTTCATATATGGAAAGGTCAACGCACCCCTGTTCCATCGAAAGGATGAGAGCATGCAGATGTTTTTGTTGTACTTTCAAGGTTTCCTGCAGTTGGGCATACAGCGTATCAGCATGTTCTGTCTGTCCTGCTTTACGGTAGTATCCCAAGACCTGTCTTTGTTGAAGGATGTACAAGGCAAATGGGATTTCCTGCTCTGTTTGGCAACTCTGGTTTTCAACCCACTGTTTAAGCTGAGAAAGATCCTCGTACCATAACAAATAAAAAGCGTGCATGGCATCAATGCATTGATCGTCGATGGACGTTACATCATATTGATGAGCTCTACTGGCGGCTTCTCGGATCAATCTCAAAGCTTGTTCTTGGTGGTTGGTAATGATGTAAAACTCAATAAGTGCTAACTGAGCGTTGAGATATAAATAAAATGAGTGGTCTTTTCCCAGAGACAATGCAAGAGAAAAACACTGATGTGCAGTGTCTTCTTGTTCGTTATACAAAGAGAGCCATCCCTTGCCGACTAATGCAAGACTGCAGGAGCTTGCCCAATTTCCATTGCCATTCTCACCGAGTCGCAACGCCTCTTCAAAAGAATGTCCAGCTTGTTCAAACAGTAAAAGCTCCAATTGGACAAATCCAATCTGGGAGAGAAGAACAATTGAGAGCGCGTCATTCTGTTTTATATTGATGGTTTTCAAGGTCTCTTGTAAGGTATGGTATATCTGCTGCTGGTTCTCCTTATTTCCAAAAGGCAGAGAGGCAAGAAACATACTGATCAAAGGTCTGAGATAGGTCGCTTCGTCCAATAAGGGACCTATCAGCACTTGGGCATGATGGAATTTTCCCTGAAAAAGGAGGTCGATTCCATCCAGTATCGAAAGCAAGTCAATCTCTTGCATTTTCTTTCTTAAACGGGAAGATCGGATTCTCTCAATCCTTTCGACCACCTGTGGTGCGGTCCATCCTTTGCGTATGCCGTTGATGATTTGAAGAAGTAATAAGGAGGCATACTGTTCAATACAGGGGTTCGGGATTTCTTCAATTGCAAACGTAATAAAATCAAGATAGCCGTTTGAGAGAAGCTCAGCACAAAAATTGTCCAAAAGTTCAGCTGCCAAGCTAAAGTGCTTCAAATCAAGAACCATCTTGATTGCCTCTTTGCTCTCATTCATCGACAAGAGATATGCAAGGGCTAGCTCTACAGCGCTGTCTGCTTTCTTGTTCTTGATTGTACGCATCTGATGTAAGACGAAAGAGCGAAAGAGGGGATGTATTCCAACGATTTTGTTGGCATCGATGGTGACAAACAATGACTTGTCAACCAGGAAAAGGATATTGGTGATAATCTTGGGCATGAAGGGTAGGCTTTTATTGTCCAAGGAAAATTGTCCGAGAAGTGCGACAAAGAAGAGTGACAACTGCACTTTCCTCGGTATTTCTTCCCATATGGGTTGAAAGTATTCTTGTAGTTCCTTCAGCTTGACTTCAGCCCGCTCTTGGTCAAGATTAGTGTCACAGATTAAACAAGAGTCAGCAAGCAACACTGATCCTTGTGTCAAATCGTGGATGAGCTTGAGGGTTGTGTACTTGAGTTTCGTGTTATTGAGGTTTGCCAGTTCTTGGCATTCTTGCTCCGATAAGGCAAGAGTTTCCGTTTCAATCTTGAGAATAGCCTCTCCCTTGATTCCTTCTTTGGGATACACCGATACATCGGTTCCTATTAAAATCAGGTGTACTGTTTTGGGCAAATTCTTTGCTAAAGGCTCATTTAGTATAGTAAAGTGAATTAGATTTACAGCTCCCAAAACCTCTGCTATGATGAAAGCATGACAGACAAAGAAAAAGAGCAGATGGCTTTGGAAATCTACCAGCAGATGATCAACACTCTCGAGGGCGTACCAGAGAAGGCCGAGATCATCACCATTGTGAACACCCTGATAGAGGAGAACGGACTCTCTCCTTGCGGGGAGCCGAAAACCTCACTGAAGGTGGACAGAAAGACGTCTGGGCAGGAAACTGTTGTGTTGGTCTGTCCGAAATGCGGCTCTGCGCATGTGGGCAAGAACGGCTCTGCGCATGGCAAGAAACGGTTCCTGTGCAAGGACTGCAGGGCTTTCTTCGGTCCCACTTCGGGCAAGGTGACGGCCGGCACATCCTCCTCGGACAAGGCCTGGGATGTCTTCTTGGAAGGTATGCTCTGCAATGATTCTCTGCCTGTTTTGTCCGAGAAATGCAACATATCGCTGTCGACAGCCCATTCCTGGAGGATGAAGCTGTTCAGCCAGGTTGCGAACTCGGTGGAGGGAAGGATTCTCAAGGGAGTGATCCAGGAGGATGAGTTCTATCTTCCCTCGAGCTTCAAGGGCAACTGGAAGGGGGCTTTAAACCTCGGTATCGAGAAGGATTATACTGATGTCGTCCCTGATTACCGCAAGTATGGGTTCCGCGAGTATCCGCATGAGAGGGGGTCGCAGGACCGCAGAAGAGGCTTGAGCAAGGACAAGGTGTGCATCGCAACGGCCATAGACGACGGCAGGAACGTGATCGGCAAGCCGATAGGCAGGGGCAATGTGAGCAGCGACGGTCTGGAGCATGCGTTCTCTTGCAGACTCGACCAAGAGGCGGTCCTGGTCACCGACAAGAGCAAGGGAGGCATCAAGTATGCCGAAAGTACTGATCTTGCCCATGTTGCTCTCGATTCTAAGAAGGAGTCCAAGAAAGGCAGGTACAACCTGCAGCTCGTGAACTCTCTGCACTCGTTGATTGCCGAGATTTCCCACAGCAGATCATGCTTTGCGACCAAGAACGCAGAGCTGTACATCACCTGGGAGGCTTGGAAGCTACTGAACAGGACCCGAAGCCTTGCACAGAAGAAGGATATTCTTAAGACCCTGGTTGTCCCGGGCAAGAAAGCGGCCACGACGCAGCAGATCAGGGGTTGGGAACTGCCTGAAATATTGCAGAAATATTAGGTTCACTTATATTATCGAAAAGAGCCTAATGTTATTATTATAAATATTGATATCCAGCATCTAAAAAAATCACGTTTTCCATCAGCTGTCACGGGCCCATAGGCTCCTGTTTGAGTTCCCT
>Ga0334893_1000876_pt1 | contig 33968 bp, 39 predicted proteins | sample GraSluR3_MG_5_FD_207218 | JGI IMG/M metagenome (GOLD analysis project Ga0334893, IMG submission 207218) | Sludge microbial communities from methane-producing bioreactor in Wageningen University, Netherlands - Granular Sludge_09_05-R3 | ecosystem: Engineered > Bioreactor > Anaerobic >...
TAAGAAAGAATAATAAATATTAAAAATTTTAAAAAAGACTTATCTTTTATAACTTCATCTTTAAAAGATTTTAAAAGAGGAATTTTTTGTTTTTCTTTTACAAGTTTTAAAATAGCTTCTTTATCTTCTGTTTCACTCATTCTATTTAAAAATCTTGTTGAAAAAAATCTAAATATACCTGCAAATATAAAAATAATTGAATACCCTATAAAAGTATTTGATTTAAAGATAACATCTAAAATATAACCTATTAAAAAAATTGGAAAAATTGAAACAAATTCTAAAATAATATTCTTTTTTGCAATATAAAAGCCCATTTGTTTTGTAGGAAAAAGCTTTCTTATCCAATCCATGTAAATTGGATGAATAACTGTTCCTAAAGCAGTTATTATTGTATAGATTAAAATTACAATCCAAATAGTAATAGAATTTGAAAAGAAAAAATATGCCATTGCAAGAGGAATCCACATTAAAGCTTGAAGTGTTAAAAAAATTACAACTGCATGTTTTTTAGATTTAAATCTTTTTAATATTTTATAAGAAATTAAAACTAAAAAAGAAGTTATAAATAAAGGAAATGAATTTAAAAGACCTATCTGAAAAGAATTAGCACCTAAAGAAATTAAGTAGGGAACTAAGAATACTATTGCTATAGAATTCATTAAAACCCAAAAGACACCATCTTTTACAGAAAAAGAAAAATCTCTCTTAATCTGATTCTTTGATTGTTTGAAAATCATAATAAAACACAAAATTAAGTAATTACAAATTTAAGTTATTAAATAGATTTTTAAAAAATATTATAAGTGCTCGAAGGGGGATTCGAACCCCCGTCATCAGAGTGAGAGTCTGATATGATTACCGGGCTACACTATTCGAGCATTTAAAATAATATAATGCAAGGGACAGGATTCGAACCTGCGAAGCACTAAGCACACGGTTCTTAGCCGTGCCCCTTTGACCACTCGGGAACCCCTGCTTTTTTATAACAAGTATAATATAATATAGAAGCAAAAAAAATATAAAGGAATTATTTTTAATGTTTTTTAGAAATATCCTCATTTTCGTCTAAATCATCTTCATCTTCTTCTAAATTATCTTCATCTTCTTCAAAATCATCTTCTAACTCAAAATCAGAATCTTCTTCTACTTCTTGAGAATCATCATCATAATTATCATCATCTTCAAGATCATCTTCTTGAGAAGCCTTATCTTTCTTAACACCTAAAATATTTGTATTCATATTTTGTGTATTTGAGAAAAATAAAAAATAAACTATTAAAAAAAATAAACCAAAAAAATAACTTAAATATTTATAAAATATATTTACATCAAATAATAAAATTACTTTTACAAATAATAAAATTGAGAAGAATAATTCTAATTTTGATAAATATCTTTTATTCTTAAATAATTCAAAAATATTTATTTTAAAAAAAGCAACGAAAGCAATTGATACAAATAAAATACTTAAAAATTCATTATCTGAAAAAATAAAAGAAAGTAAAGTAGAAATAAATAAGATATATGCAGAAAATTTTCTAAATAAATGTAGAAACTTATTCATAAATACATCCTATTTATATTTAAATAACTAATGATCGTGTCCACAACCACATGAATCTTTTGAATCTGAACAATCACAATCATCATCACATTCACAATCAGGATCTCCGCATGCACAAGAACCTTCTTTATGAGAATGAGCATGTTCATGATGTTGATGTTGAGCAATTAATGCATCTTCATAAGATTTAGCTTCTTCTGGAGATAAAATTTTTACAAGTTTTATTTCAAAAGTTAAATCTTCACCAGCTAAAGGATGATTTACTGTAGCTTTAATTTTTTCATCTAAAACTTCTTCAACATCTATTTTTATAGGACCCATATCTGTCATAAAATTATAACTTTTACCCTTCTCTAAATTTGCAACATCTTTAAAAGATGTCTTAGGGATTTCAACTGCTTCTGTGTTTTTTGGTCCATAAGCTTCTGCAAAAGGAATAGTAAAATCTTTATCAGTATTTTCATCCATACCTATTACAGCTGCATCAAAACCAGGAATAACCATACCAGTTCCAACCTTAAACTTTAAGGTTTCTCTTCCCTTTGAAGTATCAAAAACATTACCGTCTTTAAGCTTTCCGGTATATTCAACTTCAATCCAATCATTTTGTTTCACAACCATAAAATATCAACTCCGTTTTATAAAATAATTATATTTCTAAAGGTTTATAAATAGATTTTTTAAAATAAAAAATAATAGTTTTTAAACTAATCAGTAGATAATATTTATGTGATAATAAATGATTAAAAAGAAAATGTTTAAAGCAAAAAATAATAAATTATTAAACAAAACTATACTAATATTTGGAGCAATATTAATATTATTTATTTCATTAATATTAATTGATAGCTATAATTTAATTTCATTATCAATAGCAATAATAAATATATTAAAAACATTAGCTGTGATTATAAGCTCATATTTTATAGCTTCTGTAATTATTCAATTTACAAGTTCTTGGTCTATAAAGTTTATAAAAGAAGAAAATATTGAAACTAAATTAATTATTAAAAAAATATATAGTTTTATGATATATCTTCTTGCAACAGCATTTGTACTTTGGAAAATAGGAGTTACAATTCAAAATATTGCATTAATATCAGGATTACTTGCGACAGGACTTGCATTTGCCTTAAGAGAAGTCTTATTATCTTTTTTTGTATGGTTTATATTATTAATTAAAAAACCTTTTAGAATTGGAGACAATATTAAAATTGGAGAAGAAGAAGGAAATGTAAAACATATAGGTATTTTTTATGTGCATTTAGATAGTACTCCTGAAAGTTATGATGATTTTATAAAAATACCAAACAAAATATTTATAGATAAAGCAATTTATAATTATGGAAATAGAAAAGTGCCTTTTAAAGTCTCAATGACAATAAAATCAAATGTTAAAGATCTTAATAAAAAAATAGAAATATTAAACAACAAGATTAATTTTGTAAATATTTATAAAAAACCATATCTTGAAAATATTGATGGAAATCTATATATTACAACATATTTAATTTCAGAATATGATAAAAGAACTGAAAATAGAAATAAAATAATTGAACTAATAATTAATATTTTTAAATAAAAAAAAGAAAAAATTACTTAGAGGAAATACATCCTATAAGTAAATAATTAGATGCTAACAATAAATGTTGTATCATACTTTGCCAATTACCAAAAGCAATTGTGAAAGTAATTACAAGCATAATAAATGCTGGAACTAAAACAACATACTTTTTATAAAAACCAGTAAAAAGCATAATACCTGAACCGATTTCTGCAATTACTAAAACCCACGCTAAAAATACTGGTAAAAAGAAACCTGCATTAGTAAGCATACCAATTACACCATCAATTCCATTGATAAATAATTTGTTTATTCCTGCATAAAGCATTAAAGCAGCTAAAAAATAAGTATTAATTTTAATTAAAAAATTAACTTTTTTCTGTTTATTTGCATTCATATTTACATACCTCTTAAAAATTTATTAAATATATATAATTATGAAAAGGAATGTTTATAAATGAAATCTATTTCATATATTAGTTAATTTATTGTATTTATAAGAGAAACTAAGGTATAAGAAGACTATCTCAATTAAAAGACCCATAACAATAAACAAAAGAATATAATTATCAATAAATAATTTAAATTTAATTGAAAAGAAAATTCCAAATATTAAAAAAGGCACCCTTAAAAGAAAAGAATACCACCAGAGATTATTTTTAGAAAATTTATAATTCTTATATAATAAGTAAATACCTAAAATAAATAAAATGGTAAATAAAAGAAAGAAAGGGAAGAAAGGATCAATATTACTATTTTTAAAAATTAAATCATATATAATTTTATAAGATATCCCTAAAAAAACATAAAAAGGAAAAGAAAAAAGAATCCCTGCTTTATAATTTATTTCATATAAATAAACAAAACAGAAACTTACAATCATCCATCCAATAAAATTAGCTGGATCAATACTTACTAAAATATTTGGAACAGTAACTTTCCAAGTCCAAAAACCTAAGAAAACAGCTGATGCTTCAAAAACTAAGTCTAAAGCAATTGCTGATAATGAAACTAAAATAGCTTTTGTTAATTTATGATTTGTTATAGTTGAAATTAAATTATAAGATGTGGTTAAGATTATAACCCAAGATAAAATTATAAAAATTGGAACACCATAAATATTTAATAAAAAATCACTAGAATAGAGATATCCTGAAATAAATACTCCAAATAATTCAAAAAGGCATGCAAAGATAAATGAAAATATTAAAAATTTTTTATTTTTTTTAAAATGAATCATAGTAAGTATAAATAAAATAATTATAACAAACTCAATAATATAGAAATACATAGAAATAACCTTTGTAGCAATTAATTTATAAACAAATCTATTGTTTAGAGAAATATTTTAAAAATTCAAAAAAACTTTTATCTTTAAAATTATATCTTTTAATATTTTTAAGATCAACCCATTTATAATTATCGTGTTCTTCACTTAAGATTATTTTATTTGAAGTATTTTTATTTATTTCACAAAGAAAATTAGTGACTTCGATTTTTTTATTATCTAAAGAAATAAACTGCCAAGAACTAATTTTTTTTAAAATCTTAATTTTAAGACCAGTTTCTTCATAAACTTCTCTTTTAAGACCAAGTTTTATATTTTCATTAATTTCAAGTCTTCCACCAGGAAGATCATATATATTTGTTTTATCTAAGTGAGCATATTTTTTTGAAACATTAATTTTTCCTTTTCTTTTGTAGAGAGGAGTTCTTTTCAAAATTAACATTTGATTATCTTCATTAAAGATTATTGCTTTTACAGCTTTATTTGTAGGCATAATTAAAAAATAGAACATAAAAAATATAAATAGAGATGTATTTTATTTGAAGAATAATATTTTTAAGAAAAAATAAACAAGATATAAATATGTTTTGGTTTAATAAATAATTATGAATTTTATATTAAGAAAAATATCTGTAGCTTTAGCTTATATAGTAATGATTATTGTTAATTATTTAGCTAATGCCCTACCAATAAATAACATTGATACAGGAGCAGTTTCTGACCTTTATCCTAACTTATTTGCACCTGCAGGAATTACTTTTTCTATATGGGGTATAATTTATTTGTTATTAGGCTTATTTGTTTTATATCAATTTGGAACTTTTAAAAAAATTAGTTTAAAAGAAGATAAATTATTAAACAAGATAAGTATTTATTTTATTATAAGTTCTGTTTTTAATGCATTATGGATCTTTTCTTGGCATTATGGTTTATTATGGGTATCTATAATCTTTATGCTAGGTATATTGTTTTGTTTAATTAAAATTAATTTACTTATAAGAAAAAATAAGTTTAAAGATTTTTTCTTTTTATCCCTTCCATTCAGTATTTATTTTGGATGGATAACAGTTGCAACAATTGCAAACTTTACAGCTTTACTTGTTAGTTTTGGGTGGAATGGTTTTGGCATAGCAGAAAATATTTGGATGATTGCTATTCTTTTAGTAGGATCTATTATTGGAATTTTAACCAGTATTAGAAATAAAGATATTGCTTATATTTTAGTTTTTGCATGGGCATATTTTGGGATAATTATTAAACATACAAGTTCTGTTGGTTTTAATAATCAATATCCTGAGATAATTATTGCTACATCTATTTGTATTGCTTTATTTTTAATTACAATTGGATATTTGTTGTTTAGAAAAGCTTAATTTCTAAAAGAAAAAGAAGAACCATTGCGTGTTAACTGATCGAAACCAGCTCTACCTATGGTGAAAAGCGCTCTTTTTTATTTTAACTTTTTAGAAAAAAAAATTATAAATTCTGGAAATTTTAAATTTTTTAAATAACTATTAATTTTATTTGTATTAGAATAGCTTGGTTCAATTATTTTATAAATATACATGTTATTTTTTACTAAAAAATTTGTATAATCTTGTAATCTCCAATGTTTATTTTTAAACTCTATTTTTTCAGAATTAAACTTTAATATAGCACTATATTTAGATCCTTTTTTATAATAACTAAAAATTTTAGGAAAAATATTTACTCTATGAGGATAACTTTCATCACAAGCCTTACATATAGGATTTAAATCAGAAAATGCTAATATTCCATTCTTATTAAGTAATTTATAACATTTTTCAAAAATATTAGTTACCTTTTTTTCAGAAAAAATATTTAATAAAACCATATTTATTACAATAAAATCATATTTTTTAGATTTAAATTTATTTATATCAACATTTCCAAAATCTAAATTATAATAATTAATATTTTTTGAATAATTATATTCTTTTGCAAAATCTATTAATTTAGAACTAACATCTATAGCATCTACTTTAGCACCTTTTTTAGAACAAGTAAAAGCAAATCTACCTTCCCCACAACCAATATCTAAAATATTTTTATTTTTTAAATTTTCAAATTCTTTTAGATATGTTTTATCAAATATATAAGTAAAATCATTAGATTTTTTTATATAATTTTTATATACTTTATTATAGTCCATAATTATTCCAACAACCATTTCCATAATGGAATGTATTTTATTATCTTACCATCAATTGTTTCTTCTTTCTCTAAATCTTTTGTAATAATAGTTCCTGTCTTTAACTTAAACTCATTTAATCCAGAAAGCAACCCTCTAATTTCTCTTTCTTTAGTCTTAAGATTACTTAAATCATATGTTACTTGTATTAAAGAAGTTACTTTATTTTTTTCAGTAACTAAAAAATCAACCTCATAATCGGATTTATCTTTCCAAAAATAAATATTTTTACACCTTCTTTTAAATTCTATAAACACTAAATTTTCATATAATCTGCCTATGTTTTCAGAAAAATTAAAAGATATTTTATTTATTAAACCAGTATCTATAGCATATATTTTTTTAGTATAAGTATCTTGTTTTTTTAAAGAGTAATCATATTTTTGTAATTCAAAAAATAAATAGACGTTTGTTAAATAAGATATGTATTTTTTGGCAGTATTTGTACTCCCTAAATTAAAATTATTCTTTATAGAGGTATAAGAGAACTCTCTAGCAAAATTAGACATTAAAAACAAAGTAATTTTCTTAAATTCAATTTCTTCTTTTATCTTATATCTATTTAAAATGTCTGTATTAATTACATCTTGATATATATTTTCTAATATATCTGTTGTATTATAAACTATTACCTCAGGAAAACCTCCTTGCTTTATGTAATTATTAAAATATTTAATAACTTCTGCTTTTCCTAAAGTTGAATTATAGTTTTTATTAAAATTATGATATCCCAAATATTCCTTAAAAGAAAATGGATAAATCATAATATCAAAATGCCTTCCAGTTAAGTAAGTTGATATTTCTTTGCTTAATAAATCTGCATTAGAACCTGTTATAAAAAATCTTTTTCCTTCAGAGTATAATCTATTTACAAATCTATTCCAATCATATTTCTTTCCTTGTAATTCATCAAAATAAAAAATATTTTTTTCTCCAAAATATTCTAAAAATATTTCATATAATAATTGAAAATCAGTAGTTTTAAAATCAACTAATCTTTCGTCTGAAAAATCTAAATAATAAAAATTTGAATTATAATATTTTTTCATCCATTGTAATAAGAAAGTTGATTTGCCACTTCTTCGGTGACCAGTAACAACTATATTAATTTTGTGTTTTATTAAATCAGGAACTAAGGACAGTTTATCTCTTAAATACCCTTCTTTCATTTTAGATAATCTTTCTTTTTGATCTAAAACTATTTGTTCTAAATATCTTTTTTCCATATTATATATATGAATAGACATGTTTTTAAATGTTCACTTCAAATGAACAAAATAAGTTATTTTGTTCAATCAACACAATTGTTTTTTTTTCTAATAATAACTTTTTATATTCTTTTATCAAATAATCTGGAGATTTATTATCTGCAAAAAATAACCCATCTGTAGTTTTATGTGTTTTTATTGAATTATATGCAAAAAAACCAATCTCATTATTAGAAATTAGTAATAAATCATCTTTAGGTCCATCATAATATTTAATAGCACCCATAGCCGCAGGACCCCCACCAATAATAACTATTTTGTATATTTTAGAAGAAATCATTATTATCGTTTTTTATATTTTTTAAAAGTATTTTTTGGTTTGGGTTTTATTGATCTGTCAACCATTTTATTTTTTTTTAATGCAAAATTTTTTTCAGAAATTATTCCATGAACAATTGGAAATATATTTCTAATTTTTAAAAAACTAGCTTTATTTAATGGATAATGTATTAACATAGTCAATAATTCTAATTTTTTCTTAGACAATCCATTTTCAGAACCAAAAACAAACACACTTTTTTCTTTTAACTTTAATTCAAAAACACTGGTAGATTGTTTACTTGGAGTTGTACCATATAAATTATAATTTTTCTTTTTAAGAAAATTAATTGTTTTTTCATAATCTGGTCTAAAAAATATTTTTTTATTAATTATTTTTTCAAAGTCTACGCTTAAATTTGGATAATATGTAAATAGATATGATTTTACTTTTTGAGTTTTTATTAAACTTTGATAAAATTCTTTTTCTTTACCACAAAAAATAAATTTATGATCTTTCGGGGATTCAAAAACACTAATTAATATAGATGCAAAATCAATTTTATCAGTAATATTATCAAATAAAAAAATCATACTAATCACTTTTTTTATATATATAATAAACAAAAGGTTTCTTAGTTAATCCTTTTGAATCATATTTTTTAAATTTAAATCCTAAAGAACTTAATTCTTTTTGATTATGTAAATGTATTTTTTCAGAATCATAATCTATTTTTATAATTTTATTTGTTTTTGTTTTTTCAAAAAAAATAGTTTGATAGAAACCAATGTTGTTTTGTTTACTAGATAAAGATAATTTAATTACATTATTTGAATTTTGAATATCTATATAATTATTAGAATAATTTTCAAAATTATATGGAATGTCAAAAACTAATATTCCATTTTTATCCAATAATTTATTACAAATTTTTAAAACATTTTTAAGATCTTTTAAAGAGATGTAATTAAAAACCCCTCCATATGCAAAAATAATATCAAAAGTATTTTTATATTTTAAAATAAAATTTTTTGGAAAATTAATAATATTATAACAATAATAGTTTGTTTTTTTATCTATATTTATATTAGAAAACATTTCTTTATTAATGTCAATTCCTATATATTTATTATAATTTATTTTTTTTCTTAATAAAAAACCATGTTTATCTGTACCACAGCCTAAAGATAAAATAGAATTATTTTTATTAACAGATATATTTTTTAAAATTAGATCACACTCAAAATTATAATTTTTATAATTAAATAATTCATCATAACTTTGATGATAATATTTATATAATTTATCCATTTACATAGCCTCTATATATTTAATATTAGATACATATTTATAAATCTATTTAATATACTTAAACTTACCAAGGTTGAAAGGTTAGGGTCATAAAAATCCTCATTCTCTCTAGATCCTTTGTTTAAAGCGACTTTGAGCATTTGGTTAATGTAAGTGGATATCTTAATATTTCTTTTTTTTAAGTAAAAATATATATTTTTATCCAAGGTTATTGGAACAAAAATCTTCTTGTTTTTCTCAAGTTTCTTAGGTCTAGCCACATATAATTTATAAGTTATTAGATTTAAAACAGTTAATATTTAATTAAAATAAAAAGTACATAAAAAGACTAGATAAAAAGTGTATTTTAATTTGATTTAATCTATTTTTAATGAAAACTTTAATCTTGAACCATAAATATTAAACAATAAGTAACTAATATTACCCCATTTAACATTATATTCTTTACACAAATTAGGTATTTTAGGAAATAACTTATTATTATGGTTTTCATTACTAGTTTCATCAGTAATTAATATAGTACCTTCATTTTTCATAGAATAAGCAATTAAATATAAATCAGCATATTCGCTTTCAAATTTGTTAATTTCTGCTTCTATTACTTCAGGGGAATGTTTTTTTTTATTTTTCTCAATAACATTTTTACTTAATTCTGTAATTTCTGAAAGAAACATATTTTCTGTTTTAAATATTTTATTTTTAATTTTAGGATATATAAACTTTTTATACTCCCAATTATTTTCAAGTTCATTATTAACTTTATCAATTACAATAATATTATCATCATTTATTTCATTAACTAAGAAATTGCATAAATCTACAAATAATTTAAATTCTTCTTTTTTATATTTATTTTCACAGAAATAATAATATTTAAAAAAGTTAGAAATACTATTAGTGTCAATAACAACGTTAGGAGTAGATAAATTTGTCAAATTGATCCCTTCCTTTTAAATTTAAACTAGAACAAATTCTATTTTCATCTACATTTCCACTAAAATAATTTTCTTTTAATATACTAGCAAACAAATTAGATCTTATTGCTTTAGGTGTTCCAAAACCAACAATTTTGCCTTGTTCTTTTAATAATTCTCTATCAATTTTGGCTTTTTCTTTTTTGGTATCCATGCTTTTTTGAATTTCATCTAAAGCATGCTCGTAATCTTTATCTGTAATTTTATTTTCTATTTTTAATCTTGTATATATTGCTTTATAACTTAAATAAGTTTTATTATATAAATTATTTACAAAATTTATTAAATTAGAGTTATTTCTTACAAAATTAACTCTTTCAAATTCTGAAAAAGAATCTTTTGCTAAAAAACAATATGCAAAGTTATTACACCAATTTTCAACATCAGTATTAGGTTTAGAATGATCTAAATCATTATCTATATCTTCACAATCTAATAAATAATGTGCAAACTCATGTAATAGTGTAAAAATCTCTCTTCTTAATTGCTTTTGCCTTTTTAAAACAATAAAGTTTGGTTTTAAAAAGAAACCACTAAAATTAACAGGATTTTTAACATTATGATTTTCAATAAATTCAAAAACAAAAACATTATGACTTTCTATAACTCTAATTAACCATTCTAGAAAATATCTGTCTTTATCTTGATTTTTATTAACCTTTAAGTTTAATTTTTCAAAATTAGAATGTATTTTTTTAGAAATTACATAAGGGTTATCTTTTAAATTATATCTTTCAATCTTCCTTTCTAAATTATAATCTACAAGATTACTTAGATAAGATATTTCAAACTTTTTTTGTTCAAAAAAATCAATTTTCTTTTTAGTTTCTAAATCCATTTCTGCATTAAATTTATCTTTTCTAAAAAAAATACTGTTATTTTTATTAAAAGGGATATTTCTAGTAGTAATATACCATGTTAATCCTTTTTCAAAAATAGAATCAAATCTTTTAAGATAATCTAAACTAACATTAATTGTACCTTCTAGTATTTTTGTAAAAATATCTTTAGTAATAATGTTTCTCTTTCTATACTTACCACTAGAAGTGATGTTTAACTTATCTAACAAATCGTTTTCAGTTAAATTATATTGCATAATTAAATAATTTAACCTATTCGGATTAATTTTATATCTATTATCAGTCATATCTATATTCCTATATTACAATCAAAAAGTTAATAAACTGATCAATAATTAATTTGTTTACATATATATAATAATACAAATATATTTAAACATAATTATCTTAACAAATAATAGCTAAAATTTAATTTAGCTACTGATAATTAATCTTTTTCAAAATAATACTTCAACCTATTAAACAAATCATTATCCACTATAAATTTATTTAAAATATCATCTTTAATATTAGTAAATATGTTTTTCTCTAAAGCTTTTGTATATAATATAAAATAATTATCTATATCATTGTATTCTTTATTAAACTTAGAAATAACTTCCTTAAAATCATTAAAATTCTTTATCTCTTTAATATTATTATCTATAAAAATATCTTCACATTCTTTAATATATTTAATATACTCTTTAATAGCTTTTTCTTCTTTTAACATATAAGGAACTTTAAAACCAACTTCAACTGCCCAATTAAAATTTTCTAAAACATAATTATTTAATATACTCTCACTATATTTATAATTTCTACAAGATTCTTCTACAAAATCCATTTCTTTATAAGGAAAACCTAAATTTGATATTCTATAAGCTACTTCTTGAAAATTAGAACAATTGTTTTTAATCATTAATAACTTTAAAGCAAATCTTAATTTGTTATTTATTAAAGTGCCTACTCTAGGATTAAATTCAAATATTTTATATTCAGGACTATTAAATATAGTCTTTTCATTATATTTTCTAAGAATTATCTAGACCTCTTCCTGAAATTACAATAGCAGATATATCTAAATTATAATCTTTAGATATATATTCTTGAATAAAATTAACTGTATTTTTAAGTTTTAGAAAATACTTTGTATCTTGGTTATTTTCAGATAATATAGGTTTTTCTCCTATTGCTTCAAGATCAAAAATTAAATTTTTAATTTTTGAAACACTTTCGCTTTTTCTACCTTCTTCTTTTCTAGGATTAACTCCAGAATATAAGTTAAGTTTAGATCTATTATTTTTTATAAAATTTTCTAAATTATCCCAATTATAAAAATATTTTGAAAATATTGCACCTGAGGAACAAAAACATCTAACCTCAATAAATTTATCAAAACCTATTATTTTTTCATAAAAATCTTTATATTTATTCATAAAAACACCTCTTTTATTAAATTTTAAAAAAAACTTTAAAAAAACCATATATTTTTGTATAATGTTTATCTGCTAGAAATTGTCTTGAAAGATAATGATTTGTACCTTCTGACACCCTTATTCCACTAAATAAGAAAAGAAGATATAATGGCTTTAAATCTTCTCTTAGCTTAGATAAAGTAACTTTTATTTCTTGATCTGTTGGAACATAAGTGTCATTTGAAAAATTAATATCCTTTTTTAATAGTTTTTTACAAGAATCTATGTTTTCTTGAGAGAATCCTTCATCTTTAAGATAATTTAAAAACTTTGACACAATTTTTCTACTACTTTGAGTATTATTAACCAAATCTATGTTTTTTTTATAATCTTCAAGCAGTTCTTGATGGTTTTTATATATATTTTTACTAAAGATGCTGTTTAATTTAGCAAGAGACTTATAGTATCCTTTAGAGTGATTTTCTTCTAAAACCTTTATTTTAAAGGCATCAAGAGAAATAGTTTGACAAGCTTCTGGCGGGAGTCGAACCCGCGACCTCAACCTTACCAAGGTTGCGCTCTACCACTGAGCCACAGAAGCAAAAAAATAGTTATAATAAAAATTATTTTTACAAATATAATTAAGCACAAATACATTTAAAAAAAGAACTTATAAAAGAAAAAAAGATTAAATAAATAATCTTAATTAACTTTTATAACCTATTTAAAAAAACTAATTTATAGAGTTGTATTTATTCATTTTCTTTTGACCTAAAGAATTAGGGTTTTCATTTAAAGAACCTTTATTTGTTCCTCTATTTTGATTACCTTGACCTAAACCTAAAGAAGCTCTAAACTCTTGTAAAGATCCAGGATTACCATTTATTGCATCTAAATAAGCCTTACTATAATCCTCAAAGTTTTCTTCTGTTATATATGTGGTTATCTTTGAATTGTTATCCCTTAAAGAAACAATATTATTCCAAGCTTGATAATCTCCAGCTTCAATTGCAGATTGCATATTTGCGTGTACTATAGGATCGTAGTTTGGACCTAGCTTTGTTACATCTCCTCTGTATGCACTTACAGTTCCTAAAACTAAAAGAAAACTAAACAATGTAAGTATAGAGGCAATTATTTTTGTTTTATTATTCATATTTTTTTTCCACCTTTTTTTTATTTATTTAACCTTAAGAGATTTCTTTTAAAAAATAATTTAAAAAAACTTCTTAAAGTACTAGATAATTATAAGTGTAACGATATATACTCTTTTATGAAACTATGGTTTGATTAAGTGAAACTGTATATAAACAATAAAGAATAAAAACAGAAAAGGATAATATATAACTATGAACAAAAAAATAATTATTTTTGCAGTATTAATATCATTTATACTTTTAATAGCATCTACTCTTTTATTTTTATCTGCACAACAAAAAATAAATAGAAGTGAGAGAAGTATAGATATTACAACAATAGATCTTTATACAATAGATGAACTTAAAGAACAGATGTTAAATAAACCTGAAAAACCAAATCTTTTATTTTATCTAATACCTATTAGTGCATTCTTTGGAATATTTGTAGGATTACTTATCTACTATCTTTTATCTGAAGAAATTAATCAAAAAGAAAAAAATATTAATGTTAAAAGTAAAACCATACTTAATCTTTTAACTAAAGATGAGAAAAAGATTATTGAAAAGATATTAGAAAATGATGGAAAAGTAAGGCAATATGAACTTACATATATTGATGGGTTATCAAAGATTAAAGTCCATAGACTAATTTTAAAACTTGAAGAAAATGGGATTATTAAAAAAGAAAAGATAGGAAAAGTAAATAACTTAATCTTAGATAAAGATATTTATTATTTACTTAAAGAATAAAAGAGGTTAAAAAAAATTATTTAACCTCTATTAACTTGTTTAAAGAAGAAGAGATTTCTTTTTTAGGAAGTTTAAGATGTAAAATACCATCTTTATATTCTGCATCTATATTATCTTTATCTATGTTTTTTGGAAGAGAGAAAGATCTATAAAAACCAGAATAGCTTTTTGAATAACTATAGTAACCTTTTTCTTTATCTTCTTTTTTTTCTTCATTTTTATGTTCAACTTTTATCTCTAAGTTATTATCATTTACATTTATTTTAATATCTTCTTTTTTTGAACCAGGAATTTCTAAAGAAAGATTATATTTATCATTATCTTCTTTAACATCACAAACTGGTTCTCTATAGTTTTCTAAAGAAGTTAAAGAATTTTTATCTTTTTTAGAACCTGAAAGAAGATATGGTTTTTGAGAATAAACAAAGTCATCAAACAAAGAATCCATCTCTCTTTGAATTCTTCTCATTTCATCCCAGATAGTATAGTTTTTCATAGTTACACCACCTTTTTTGTTTTTTAAAAAATAGTTTTTTTTAATAAATATATAGTGTAACAAAAAAAATAAAAATATTTTCTAGAAAAGTTTTTAAATTTTTCTAAAAAATATAAAAAAATTAAGAAAGAAGTTCTTTCTTTAAATCATTATATTTAAATTTCTCTTTTAAAAGATCAAGCCTGTAAAAATCTACAAACTTGTTTTTATGGAAATAATCTTTTTTAAAATAACCAACTTCCTTAAAACCTAACTTTTCTAAGTGTTTTTTACTTCTTAAATTATGAGATAAAACATATGAATAAATCTTATTTAATTTTAAAACATTAAAAGCATATTTATAAATTTCAAGTTTAGCTTCATAAATATATTTCTTACCCCAATATTTTTTTGAAAGACAAGATCCACTCTCACATTTTTTATTTTTAAAATCAATATGGTTTAAAGAAGCACCACCAATAACTCGATTTTCTTCTTTTGAAAAAATTGCAAACTCAATTCCAGGATCTTTTTTTCTATTAATTTTAGATTTATTTTTTTTAATAAAATCATTTGCATGTTTTAAAGTATAAGGATAAGGAAGATTAGGTATATTTTTAGAATATACTTTATCCTTATAATTTTCAAAAATATCAGAAGCATCAGATGGCTTTAATAATCTTATTATTAAACGATCTGTTTCAAAATAAATTTTACTTTTATCTATCTGCATAAACACAAAACCTCTTGTCCAAAAAACAAAGAAAAAAAGAAAAAGATTTTCTTAAAAAAATTAATTTAAGAAAACTCCTTCTTTAAGTTATCAACATGCTTTTTCTTTGTAAAAAACTCAATAGCTTCTGCAAGCTCAGGTCTATCTTTTGAATATTCTTCAATAGAAATTCCTTTCTGGTATGCCTCACATGCTTGAACTAAAGCCTTAGCACCTGCTTGTGTACCTTTTGGATGAGCATGACAACCAGCACCCATAGTTGTTATAAAATCAACTCCACCCATTAAATCAATAAATGGTTTAAGAAGAGTTGGATTTAGACCACCAGAGATTATTGGAGTACATTTTTTCATACCTCTCCAACTATCATCTTCTAAGATAACATGATGAGCTTCATCCTCTTGTGCAAGCTTTACAACATCTAAATCTTTTTCAGAAACAGTTGACCATGATTGATGGAAAATATGTCCTTCTGAGACTAATTTTAAAATACCAGTTGCAGCTGTAATATCTTCTGTTGGAGTACCTGCCATTTTTCCAACCCCTGCAGTTCCTGTATGAATACCAGAAGCTCCTGCAAGTCTTGCAAACTTAGATAATACTAAAACAGAAAAACCAATTGGATTTTCAGGTCTTGTATATGCTCCATGTCCTGCTCTATGGAAATGAAGGAAAACATCAGGATATTTACGTCTTAAAGTTTGAACTGCCATCCAACCTGCAGTAGTTCCATCTATTAAAAATGCATAAGATCCTTTTTCAAAACCTGCATTAACAATCATTTCACATCTTTCAATCATTGTATCATAATCTGCAGCTGAAACATTGAAAGAATGTACTTTTTTATGACCAGTTTCTTTTACAGCTTTATCCATTGCTTCTTTAACATGTTTTACCATTTTATCATATGGACAGAAATCTTGGTTTGCTTGAGGTTCATCATTTTTAACAAAATCTCCTCCTCCAACCCAGAAATCATAGCATGCTTCTGCATATTCTGCTGAAGTTAAACCCATTTTTGGTTTTATAATTGTTCCTAAAATTGGTCTATCATAAACATCTAAATATTTTCTCATATCATCTAAAGTATAGGAAGGTCCATCATATTGTTCAAGCATAGCTGGTGGAAACCAAACATCTAAAAGTTTAATTGCAGAAACTTCTTTCATACCTAAAACATTTCCTACAATGTATGTTAAGATATTTTGAACATTTCCTCCTCTATCAAAAAGTCTCCAAGGATATGCTACCCATACTAAACTTTTTTCTAAATCTAATTTATAAACTAAAGCATTCATCTCTCTTGCAAAAGGAGTTTCTGTATTTACTAAAAAATTTGTACCAGTTGAAGATTCTGCGGCTATTTCACAAGCTGCTTGTAAAATATTTAAATCTCCTCCAGGTCTTAAATGGAAAGCACATAACATATATTCTCCATTTTTAACATTTGGAATTTCAAAATTAATATATGCTTTTTGATGTGGGTTTAGGGTGTTAAAAAGATCTTCATGCATTACATATCACCTTTATATTTTAAAAATATAGTAAATCATATGATTTAAAAATAGATTGTTTTTTTAAAGGAACACATGAATGGCAAAACATATAAAAATATTTTTTAAAAAAATAGAAAAAATAATTTTTAAAACAAATTAAAAGAATAAAGAGGGTCCAAACCGGGATTCGAACCCGAGTCATGGGATCCACAGACCCATATGCTAACCACTACACTATTTGGACCACAATATTTTGTATTGTATATATAATATAGATTAAATATGTTTATAAAGATTTCATATATAATATATTAGTAAAATATATTTAAAAATAAAGAATAATTATGAAAAGACTAAATCAGAGAGGAGCTTCTGAAATTTTAAGTTATATCTTAGTTATATTTATTATTGTTGCTGTTGTAGGACTTATTTATCAAGGAGTTGTTCCTGCAATTGAAAGAAATAATTCACAACAAAAATTTGAAGAATCTAGAATGTATATTGAAGAAATTCAAGGAAAAATACAAGAAGTTTTAGAAAGTTCAAATGGATCTGTTGTCTCTTTTGTAATAGATCTTGATGGTTTAAGTTTTGAAGCAGATTCTAATTTAGAAAAAATAGAAATATTTCATAATATTTCTGGAAATTATTATAAAGAAGGACAATTAATTAGAGAAGGAGAAGTTTATACTTTTAGAGAATTTGAAAAATTAATTGTTGGTTTAGATATCAATGGTATAGATATAGAACAAGGAATATATCTTAATAATACAAAAACAATAGTTTATATTAAAAAAATAAGTAGAAATAAAATAAGTTTTTTAAGAGAAATTGATTCTTCTGAAAACTTACCACTTGCAGAAAAAGAAAGACCTATAATTGAGTAAATATGTTTTTAAAAAAAGAAAAAGGAGCAGCAAATTTATTTTCATACTTTCTATATATATTTGTAAGTATAGCCATTCTTTCAAGCATACTTTATATGGTGCAAGATACTATTGAAAAAAATCAAGAAAAATATAATTTTGATCAAATGATTGAAAACATAGATTTAATTTCAAATACTTTTCAAGAAGTTTCAAAATCTAGATTTTCAGCAAAAGAAATTACAATATACAATCCAGAAGTCTTAGAGATTGATTGTAATCAGAATGAAATCAGAGGAGAAATAATCTTTAATTCAGAGATTAGAGATGATCAATTAGTTACAATAAAAGATATTGAAGTTAGTAAAGAATCAAATAGAGCATATTTTAAGAAAACAATAAACAATAATTCTCAAATAAACATAGATTGTAATTTAATAAATTTAAATCAAGGACAAACAAATTATGTTTTTAGTTACCAAGATTATAATCTTGATGAAAATAAAATAATTATAGAAATAGAATTATTAGATTTTAATAAAAGTGAAGAATAATGAATCAAAAAGGAGTAACATCTTTATTTTCAGGAATAGCAATTCTTTTTGTAAGTATTATATTTTTAGGTATATTTATTTATTTTGCAATGAATTATTTTGGAACTCTAGAAGATTCACAAAGAATGAAAAACAACAGAGATAACTTAGCATATATTAATGATATTTTAACAGATCTAAAAGATTCAGAAGTTGGAAGCTATAAAGAAGTTTATTTAGATTTAAGTGACCCAATTACAGTTGATAATAACTCAAGTAATCTTTATTTAAGACAAGAAATTAAAAATAAAAGAAGTATTGAAAATCTAAAAACACAAAGTCAAATAGGATCACTTATAATTAATAGACAAGAAACAAGTCTACTTTATAATATTGATTATAACAATAACATTCTTTTTTATAATTATATAGATATTATGCCTGGACTTGAAGAATTAAGATTTAGTGTTGTGGATAAAAATAATAATATTCCTATAATTGAGATACAAAGAATTGGAGATGAAATCTTAATTGAAGAAGTTGTAAATCAAAGTATTGTACTTTCAAACAATAATATTAATCAAGATTTAGTATTAACTAGTTATTTTATTGCATCAGATGCTGTTGATACAGAATATTTAAATAAAAATATATTTTTTGAAGAACCAATAACTATTGAAAAAAAAGAAACTAAAGAAATAGATGTTGTATGTGCTCCTGAAGAAAATTATATATTAAAATTAAATACAGATAAAGGGAGAGAAATTGTAAAACCTATTAAAACAAATAACTATAATGTTCTTGACTGTATTGATTATCAAATAATTGGATATTGGAAAATAGATGAAGGAGAAGGAAGCACAATATATGATTATTCTGGAAATTCTAATAATGGAAGCATTGTTGGAACTGCAAATTGGAATAGTAATTCTAAATTAAATTTAGATGGAACTAATGATTATATTAATGTTTCAAATGTAGGAGACTATAGTTCATTTACAATAAATGGATGGATATATTATACAGAAAATCAAAGTTTAGAACATGAAAGTTTCTTTTGGTCTCAAAAAAATAATATTAGAGTTAGTATTAATCCAGTTGATAAAAAAATGGAAATTAGATGGAGAGATCTAGATGGAGGTTATTCAACTTATGAGCTTTCAGATCCTGTTGAAGAAAATAAATGGATTAATTATACAGTTACATATGATGACACATCAAAAACATTAAAAGGATATATTGATGGAGACTTAGAAAAAACTGTAGACGAAATCTATAGTTATGAAACACAAGGTGGAGGAGTTAAATTTGGAATAAATTCTACAAACACAAGATATTTTAAAGGAATGATTTCAGACTATAGATTATATGGTAGAAGTTTAAATTTAAATGAAATAAAAGCAATTTATGATAATACTAAAAATGAATATGTTGAAGAACTTACAATAAATATTAATTCTCCTACAAACTTACAAACATTTAGTTTTGAAGAAGCAATTGATTTTAATTCTCAAATAGAAAATGAAAACGGAAGTTATAGTTGTTCTTGGGTATCATCTATAGATGGAAGTTTATCAAGTAATTGTGATTTTTCAACAAGTAGTTTAACAGTTGGAGAACACACAATAACATTATCTGTAACTGATCTTACAAAAACAGAAACATCTAATGTTAGTATTACAATTACAGAAAACCCACTTACAAACATTGCAATACTTTCTCCTTTAAATTCTTCAGAATACACATCTGGAGATAATATTAATTTTAGTGCAGAAGTAACAGAGCCTGTTGGGGAATATTCTTGTTCTTGGACATCATCAATTGATGGAGACATTACAGAGGATGGATTAGTTTTATGGTACAGATTTATAGAAAATCAAGGAAACATAATTTATGATAATACAAATAATAATAATGATGGAAATATAATCAATGGAACATGGATAAATGAATCTCAAAACAATATCAATAAGTCTTTATATTTTAATGGAACTACAGATCATATAACTTTTCCAAAAATTAATTTAGAAGATCAATTTACTTTTTTATCTTGGGCAAAATATACAGGAAATCAAAGTGGATATTCTGGTTTTTTAAATAGGTTAAATGGAATAAATACTCAAAGAAATAGAATTCTTGTATCAGACACAGTTATTTACTTTCAACCAATAATTAATGGAGTTTCTAGTAATCTCTCTTTTTCAATACCTTCTCAACAACATATAAATGAATGGAAACAATACGGAATTGTTTATAATGGAAGTAATGTAAAAGGTTATCTTGATGGAAACCAAATTGGAACCCAAATAGATTTAAATGGAAATCTGGATACAGGAGATTCTATTGGATTTATAGGATGGGGGGCTGATACAAATTTTTACCATTTTAAAGGATATATTTCTGAAATTAGATTATATAATATTTCACTATCAGAAACTGAAATTAATAAAAAATATAATAATTACAATAATTGTGATATTAACATATCAAAATTGTCAGTTGGAAACCATACAATAACATTATCTGTTACTGATCAAGAAAACACATATACAGAAAATATAGATTTAAATATTTTACCAATGCCAATGAGTATAAATATACAATCTCCTGACACATTATCAACAATAAATTATGGTGATACAATTGATTTTAATTCAGAAATTATAAATCCTGTTGGAAGTTATAACTGTTCTTGGACATCATCAATTGATGGAAGTTTATCAAGTTATTGTAATTTTTCATCAAGTAATTTATCTATTGGAGAACATACAATTACATTATCTGTTACTGATCAAAATCAAACACTTCAAGATACAATTACAATTGAAATTGAAATTAAATATTTAGAAGCAACAGGAGGAACAGTTACAACTTCTGGAGATTATAAATATCATACTTTTACATCAAGTGGAACATTTAATGTAACAACATTAGGAGAGGGAAAAGTAGATGTCTTAGTTGTTGGTGGTGGTGGAGGTGCTGGAAAAGCAGGAACAAATACTTTAAGAAATCCAGGAGGAGGTGGTGCTGGAGGTCTTGTATATGTTGAAGACTACACACTTTCAAGTACTGGAAATATTACTGTTACTGTAGGAGCAGGAGGAACAGGTTCTACAAATCAAGACTTTACAGGAAATAATGGAAATAATTCTGTATTTAAAAATTTAATTGCATATGGTGGTGGTGGTGGAGGATCAAGAGATAATCCTTCCAGAGATGGTACATCAGGTGGTTCAGGTGGAGGTGCAAACCTTTATAGTGCAGTGCCTGCAAATGGTGGAAGTGCAACACAACCAAGTACAAATGATGGGTATCCTAATACAGGATTTGGATATCCTGGTGCTACCTCTGTTGTTAATGTTGGAGCTGGTGGAGGAGGAGGAGCAGGAGGACCTGGAACAGTACCTAATGGAGGTCCTGGTATGACCATTTGGGGAAACACTTATGCTAAAGGTGGTGATGCTCACTCAGATGCATCTTCTGCTGCTGCAAACACAGGAAATGGTGGAAACGGATCAGCAACAAATTCATCAGCAAATGGTGGAAATGGTGGTTCTGGAATTGTTATTGTAAGATATAAATATCAAAATTAAAGGTTTTAAAATATGAACAATACAAAAGAAAAAACTATAGAAATATTAAACAAACATATTAAAGAAAAAGCAAACCTTGAACATTGTTTAATGGTAGGTTATGGAATGAAAGGAGTTTCTAAATATCTTAAATTACCAGAAGAAAAACAAGAAGAATGGTTTTTGATTGGTGCACTCCATGACATTGATATTGAAAAATATAATGGAGATATTAATGTGCATTGTTTAGTTGGAGAAAAAATATTAAAAGAAGAAGGAATCTCTCAAGAGATAATAGATATTATTAAATCACATAACGATGCTTTGAAAATAGAAAGAAAAGAAACTGTTGAGCATGCGCTCTTTTCTGTAGATGGCTTAACTGGAATTATTAGAGCATATGTTTTAATGAGACCAGATAAAGAAATTAAAAATGCAGAAACAAAATCTATTATTAAAAAATTTAAAGACAAAACATTTGCAGCAGCTGTTTCAAGAGAAGAAATAAGATTATGTGAAACTAAACTAAATATACCCTTAAATGAATTTATTACTGCTGTTTTAGAAGAAATTAAAATAAATATGGATTTTAAATAAAGATCAAATATGGCAAAACCTTTTAATGGAAAAAAACCATCAACATTAAGACCAGAACAACTTGAAAGAATATACAATAAACTTGGTTTTGAAAAGGAAAAAGGAAACCATAGACATATTGTTTTTAGAGATAGCCATGGTAGAGAAATAATTTTAAAAAAAGGAAACAAAGTAGTATCTTCTAAATTTGTAGAAATTATTATTAAAGAAGTTGCAGAAAAAACAGGTAAAACTAAACAAGAAGTTTTAGAGTTTTTTATGAGAAATAAATAAAATTATTTTTTATTTAAGTAAAGTCTATTTATTTTTTCTTCTTTTAAATATTTTAAAAGCTTTTCTTTAAAAGAACTTTCAAAAAAATTATTTTTTATAAGATTTGAAATTTCTATATATGAAAGATCAGAAACAAAAGGCCAAAAATTATTTTCCTTTAAAAGAGCTTCAAGTTCTTCTCTTTCTTTTGATTTTTTTTCAGGTATTTTAAAAGAAGAATATTCTTTTACAATTAAAGATTTTTCTTTTCCAAAAAGCTTTTCTAAATTATTCTTTTTAGAATAATTAATTATTGCTTCTTTTACCTTTTCAATCTCTGGATCAATTTTTTCAAGTAAAGCTTTCTTTTTTTCAGTAAATTCTTGATACTTATCAACTAAAAAGACACCCTCTTCTTTTAAATATTCATTTTCTGAAAGATTTTTAGTAATAACATCGTGTGCTTTAAAAGGACAAATTGACCTAAAAGCACACCAATCACAAAGAGCAGAAGGTTTACCTGGAAAATTATTTTTTTGCTTAGAATCTTCGATCTCCCTTATAATTTCTATTGTTTCTTGTTTTAATTTTTCTAAATCATCTACAGTTCTTGTTGAAACTTGTTTTATACCAGCTGACAAAAAAAACCAACAAAGATCTATTTTTTCAACAAAAGGAAATTTTTCTTTAATTGCTATAGAATAAAGAGCAAGTTGTTTATCAACATCTACCTCTTGTTGAGTTTTTGCAGAATTATTTGTTTTATAATCTATAATTTCTATATGATTATCTGAAACTAAAGAAAGTCTATCAATATAACCTATAAGATCATAAGTTTTTTGTCTTTCTTTATCATATAAAGAAATATTTACTTGCATTTCAAGGCCAATAGTTTTTCCTTGATTGAAAGGTTTATAAGTATTATAATAATTTTTTAGGTAATCTTGACCTAAAGACTTGTAGTTTTCTTCAGTATAACCTTCTCTTATAATTTCTACTTTATCAAATGAAAAATTATCTGTCCAAGATTTATTGTAATAATCTAATACTTCTTCTAAAGACAATAATTTATTATATTTTAGATCTGTATATAATTTTTCTAAAGTATTATGGACCATTGAACCCATGAATGCTTCTATATTATTTTTAATAGGTATATCTACTTTTTCAATATACTTATATTTAAATTGAAGAGGACAATTTCTAAAAGTCTCCATGGAAGAATGTGAATATCTCATAATATAATCTTATTTTTTATATTTAATAATATATTTAAGAGAGAAAGAGTTTATAATGTTAATGTAGGTTATTGGCTATAGAAATTAAAATTTAATCTTTTTTACTCAGCCAGCTACCCCTGCTTGAAAAGAGATATATTTTTGTAAAAATATAAAATATATCTAGAATAGATAAGATATGGACAAAAATATATTTAATAAAGAATATATAGAATTTATTTCTAAAATTAAAGAAAACATTATTAAATCAAGACAAAATGCAATATTAAAAGTAAATTCAGAATTAATTAATCTTTATTACACTCTTGGAAAAGAAATTTATTTTAAACAAAAAGAAAGTAATTGGGGAATAAATTTAATTGGGCAAATAGAAAAAGATTTAAGAAAAGAATTCCCTAATGTAAAAGGTTTTTCGAGAAGAAATTTATTTTATATGAGAAAATTCTATTTATTTTTTAAAACAGAAAATGTGCCACAAGTTGTGGCACAATTACCTTGGAATCAAATAAGATTAATTCTAGATAAAATTAAAAATAAAGAAGAAGCACTTTTTTATATTCAAGAATCAATTAATAATTTATGGTCTAAAGTATTATTAGAACATCAAATAGAATTAAATTTATATGCAAGAAAAAAAAACATAAATAATAATTTTTTAAACACACTTCCAAAAAAAGATTCAAAATTTATTTTAAATTATTTTAAAGAAAATTATATATTAGATTTTTTAAATTTAAAAGAAGAATTTAATGAAAAAGAATTAGAAGAATCTATTGTTTCAAATATATCTAAATTTTTAATAGAATTAGGTAAAGGATTTGCATTTATTGGAAAACAATTTAAAATTAATGTTGGAAATAAAGATTTTTATATAGATTTATTATTTTATAATTATATTTTAAAAAGATTTATAGTAATTGAATTAAAAATTACTGAATTTAAACCTGAATATCTTGGGCAAATAGGATTTTATATAAATATAATAAATAAAGATATGAAAAGAAAAGAAGATAAAGAAACTATTGGATTATTAATATGTAAATCTAAGAATAAGACAATAGTAGAATATGCTTTATTAAATAATAAATATCCATTAGGAATAGCAGAATACAAATTATCTAAAATTCCTAAAAAATTAAGTACATTTTTACCAAATGAAAAAGAATTAAAAAAAGCTCTAAATTAATTTACTCGACCAGCTACCCCCTGCTTGAAAAGAGATATATTTTTTAAAACACATATTAATATATACTTTAGGCAAATAAAAATATTTAAAAATTTAACTTATATAAAGTTATATAATATGTCTAAAGAAAAAATAAAATATCATAGTCCAAAGCTTGAGAGTATCTTAATGGTTGAAAATGCTATTAAAAAATATAGTTCTCAGTATACTATCTATCAATTATGGAAAAAAATACCTAAAAAAATGATGTATCAAACATACAAAATAATTCTTGAATATTTAGAAGAATCTAGTAAGATCATTATTGATAAAGATAATATTGTAATTTGGATATATGATAAAAAAAATATTTCAAAAATATTATCTTTAGGTGTTAAATTAAGATGATTGATAAAGAAAATTATGTTGTATTTGTTTCAAGAGAATTAGAAATTAATTTTGAAAACCTTAAAGAAAATCATGATTTGTATAAAAATATTCTAAAAGCAATTGAAACTCTTAAAAAAGATCCTACTTCTGGAATTAAAATTTCAAAAAAATTATGGGCAAAAGAATATATTAAAAAATATAAAATTACAAACCTTTGGAAATATAATCTATTTAATGGATGGAGATTAGTATACACAATTAAAAGTGATCAAATTAAAATTATATCTATTATTATAGAATGGTTTAATCATAAAAGTTATGAAAAGAGATTTAAATACTAAATTAATTTACTCGGCCAGCTACCCCCTGCTTGAAAAGAGATATATTTGTTAAAGGATATATATTATTTAGAAATATGCATCTATTAGAAAGGTACTTTCTTTTATGGAAATACCTTTTTTTCCCCTCCCTTAAATAAAGGATTAAGTATATTTATTAGTGGAGAGAAATATTTATTTTCTTTTTTAAATAAAATGAGATTAAAAGATATAGCACCAGAAAACAGACCTCTTGAAAGACTTTCAAGAGATGGAGAAAAAAGTCTATCAAATAGCGAACTTCTAGCAATCATTCTAAAGACAGGCACAAAAGAATATAATGTTTTAGATATATCAAACCAGATTCTTTCAAAATATACTTTTCAAGATCTTGAAAATATATCAATTAATCAACTTCTTAAGATAAAAGGTATTGGTATTGTAAAAGCCTCTCAAATAAAAGCAATCATAGAACTTTACAAAAGGATATCTATAAAAAATATAAAAACTTCAGAAAAAATTTATTCTCCAAAAACAGCATATGAAATATTAAGACATGATATTGAAAATAAAGAACAAGAACATTTAATTACACTATTTCTAAAAGGAAACGAAGTTATTTCAAAAAAAATAATAACTATTGGAACAGATAACCAAACCTTAGTTTCTGAAAAAGAAATATTAAAAGAAGCTTTAAAAGAAAATGCTCAAGCAATAATCATAGCACACAATCACCCTTCAGGAGAATGTTATCCTTCAAGAGAAGATAAAATAGCTACGACAAAAATAAAAGAAGCTTGCAAGCTTTTAGAGATAACTTTTTTAGATCATTTAATAATTACAAATCAAAAATATTTCTCATTTAAAGAAAACAATCTTATTTAAAAATATTTTGAAGCTTTAAATACTTTATGAACTATAAAAATATATTATTTGGAATAACTTTAGCATTATTAATATTTAATAGCACAATGGTTTTTGCAGAATCAAAAGATATTAGATATTATTATAACAATATAGACGAAGTAAAAGTAGACTTTGTAAACAACATTGAACAATTACCAAAAATTGCACAAAATGCAATTAAAAATGATAAAATGAAAATTGAGATTCAAACAACTGAAGAACCTTTAGAAATTTTTATTGAAAGACTTGAAAATAAAGAATATAAAGTAACAAAAGAAAATATTGAAAACGTAAATGTCTGGATTACAGGAAAAGAAGAAGTAATAAATAGAATCTTAGAAGCAGAAGATCCAATGACAGAAATTAATCAAGCTTTTAAAACAAAAGAACTTGAGATTAAGACTAAAGGTTTTTTTAGATCTATTAAATATAAGATTGCTAAATTATTTTTAAGATAGTTTTTATTTTTTAAAAACTATTCTTTAATCTCTTTTTTTATATTCTTTTAAAAATTTCTTTTGAAAACTCTCAAAAGTTCCTTTTTCTATTTCTTTTCTAGAATCTTCTAAAAGCCTATGTAAAAATCTAATATTATGAATAGATAAAAGAATCTTAACACCTGGCTCATCAAGTCTTAAAAGATGATGAAGGTATGCAAGTGTATGCCTTTTACAAGTAGGGCAATCACAATCTTTTTCAATAGGCTCAAAAACATCTTTATATTTTGCTTTCTTTAAAAGAATAGGACCTTTTCTTGTAAAAATAAAACCATGTCTTGCCATTTTTGTAGGATATATAGAATCAAAACAATCAACTCCTTTACCAATTGAAACAATAATGTCTTCTGGAGATCCTAAACCCATTAAATATTTTATTTTCTCTTCATCTAAATGTTTTAAAGAATAATCAATTGCTTTATGCATGGATTCTTTAGGCTCACCTAAAGCAAGACCACCAATTGCAAGACCATCAAATGGTAGTTTATTTATTTCTTTTGCACATTTTTCTCTTAAATCCTTATAGATTCCACCTTGAACTATTCCAAAAAGCATTTGCTTCTTGTTTTTATGTGCAAGGATAGCTCTTTTTGCCCAAGCTATAGTTCTATCAGTTGCAATTTCATAAGCCTCTCTTGAAAGATTAGCATCTTGCATATCATCTAATATCATTGCAATATCAGAACCAATAACATTCTGCATCTCAATTACTTTTTCAGGAGACATAAAATGTTTAGATCCATCAAAAGGAGATTTAAACCAAACTCCTTTATCATTCATTGATATAAAAAAACTTGGATTTTTAAGTTGAAACCCACCAGAATCTGTAAAAATAGATTTTTTCCAATTAATAAAATTATGATAACCTTTTGTTTTTTCTAAAAGTTCTTTTCCTGGTTTTAAATATAATAAATAACAATTTGAAATAAAACATTGTGTTTTAATTTCATCTAAAGTATCTAAAGTTATAAACTTTGCAATTCCTTTAGTTACAACTGGCATGAAAAAAGGAGTCTTTATGGTTCCATGACTAGTTTTAAAAACACCAATTCTTGCATTTGTTTTTTTATCTTTTTTTGTAATTGTAAAACTCATAATTAAAACCTAATTTTTTATGTTTTTTGAAATAAAATATATAAGTATAAAGAATATACCTGTAAACAAATATATAAACTTAATTTTTAAAAATAATAAAATAAAACCAAAGAAAAGTCTAGAAGTTAAACTAAATAAAGAATCTGAAGTCCTATACACACCATAATATCTATCTGCAATAAACTGATTAACATTATTAAAGAAATAAGTTTCACAAGTTGGTTCTAAAAAACCAGCACCAATTATTGAAAGTAATATAAAAATTAAACTTAAATAAATATATCCATTAAAAACAAATGCTAAAACTAAAAATAAAGAAATTAAAAAGCTTCCTGTAATAAATAATTCTCTCTTTAAAATAACATCAATTTTCTTTGCAATAAAATATTCAATAATAACAACAGGAATTGTTGCAACTCCTAAAAAAATTCCAACAAAACTTATTGATAGTCCATTATACAAAATATATAATGGAGTAAAAATATAAAATACAGACCAATATAGAGAAAGTGCACCTCTTAGAAAATATAATTTAAATAATTCTTTATTTCTAAAATAATCAACAATGTTTTGTCTTATTGACTTTAAACTAATTGTTTGAGGTTTATTTTCTTCATAAGCTTTAATTTGATAATATAAGAATAAAAGCCAACCAGAAAATATAAATAAACCAATTGCAAGAAAATTATTTAAAAGTCCAAACTTATATAAAATAAAACTTGAGATTAATGGACCTATAACCCAACCAATATTTCTAAAAGTATAATAATAGCCTTGTATTTTACCAATATTTTCTAAAGTACTGGAATGCCTTAAAATAATTGCTGTAGTATTAAAATGAAGAGTCATAGAAATTACAACTAAACCAATAAGTATTGTAAAGATAACTATTTGTGAAAAAAAATAAAGTAAAAATAAACAAAAACCCATAAGCAAAGTACTTACAAGCCAAACATGAGTTACTGGATATTTAGAATACATTTGTGTTAAGAAAAGATATGTGAAAAACATAATCATTGTAATGATTGCACTTACAAAACCAACAAGAGAAGGATCTTTTAAAATATTTTCTAAATATAATGAAAAAATAGCATCAAATATACCAAGTCCTAAACTAATTAAAAAAACTACAAAAATAAATTGAAAAGATTTATTTTGAATAAAAATCTTTTTTCCAGAATGAAGATTAAAATACATATTTTTCAAGTAACCTTTTTTTAATTATTCCTTAAAATAAGAAAAATAAATATAATACTGCAAAAATAAAACCTAAAAGTATATATGGCCCAAATCTTGGAAGATTATCATATATAGGTAAAGATTTAACATCTAAGTTTTTAATAATCAATAAATCTTTTTCTTCAATAACTTGTCTATTTCCCATATTAAGTTTATTAAGAAGTTCTTTTGATAAAAACTCAATAGCTAAAACATCTCCTTCTTCTATTTTCCTTAAAGCTTTTCTTTTAAGATAGATATATTTCTTAATTTCTTCTTCAAATAAAACTGTTAAAAGACCAATAAATATAGGAATTAATAAAAAGAAATAATATTTTGAAAAACCAACATTATAGATTGCAGAATATAAGAGAAAAACAAAGAAAATAAACATTAATAAATAAATAATCATTTTAGAGGTTCTTGTTTTTATAATTTTTTTAAATTCAGTAAATGTAATTTTTCTAAAAAGAATAAATAAATATTTAATTGAAACAATTAATACAGATAATAGAGAAGATAAAATTAAAACCCATAAAATTAAAAGTTGTCCATTTACATAAGGAACTAAAAGATGAATTCCTAAAAATAATTTTACATCTCCTCCTCCTAATTTTCCAAAATAATAAAATAAATAACCAATACCATATATTAATAAACCAATTATAAACACTTTAAGAAAATAAAACCAACCAAGATTAAATAAAACAAAAGATTCTAAAATTAATAATAATAAACCTAAGATAATTAAAGGAAAAGTTATCCAGTTATAGATATACCCTGTTTTATAGTCTGTCCAAGCACCTATACCTGTTGCAATTAATATTATAAAAAGTTTAATAAATAAAATTATTTCAATCATTAAAATACACAAATCCTTTTTATTTTAGTTTAAACTGCTTTGCCATATCTTCCATTTGCTTAGGATCCATATCATTAAATTTTGACATGTCAGGCATTTTTCCACCAAACATCTTTTTCATCATTCCAGCAGAACCTCCACCTCTTGATGAAAATTGTTTAAACATTTTTTTCATTTTTTTAACATGAGATACAAGTTCTTTTACTTCTTCTTCTTTTGTTCCAGAACCATTTGAAATTCTTTTAATTCTGCTTTTATTAATTTCTTGAGGTTCAAAATAAAGTTCTTTTTTTGTAAAAGAATCAAGCATTACTTTATATTTTTTCATTTTTTCTTGACCTAAATTCATTTGATCTTTTGAAATATTACCACCAATTCCAAGCATACCTATAATCTTATTAAAAGGACCTAATTTTTTAGCAGCTGAAATTTGTTTTTTAAAAAGATAAAATGAAAAATCTCCTTTTAAAATATCATCTGGATTAATATCTTGAAGATCTTCAGTTTCTTGAAGTTCTTTAACTTTTTCTAAAAGACCTTCTAAATCTCCAAAACCTAAGATTCTTGAAAGATATCTATTTGCATCAAATATTTCTAAGTCATCAACTTTTTCTCCAGTACCAATAAAATATATTGGAGAATCTGTAATATAACAAGCAGTTAAAGCTCCACCACCTTTTGCAGAACCATCAAGCTTAGTTATTATTACACCATTAACTCCAACTGCTTGATTAAAGTTTTCAGCTTGATCTTTTGCAGCCTGTCCAATATCTGCAGAAAGAACTAAAAATGAAAATTTTGGATTTAATTGTAAGTGTATTTCTTTAAGCTCTTTGGTAAGCTCTTGGTCTAAAGCAGATCTACCAGCAGAATCAACAATTACAAGATTAGCTCCTTTTTTCTTTAAAACAGAGAGACCATTTTTAACAACTTCTCCTGCAACTTTATTTTCTTTTTCACCATAAAATAAACAATCTACTTGCTTTGATAATTGTTCAAGTTGTTCATAAGCTGCTGGTCTGTAAACATCTGCAGCAATAACTCCAACTTTAAAACCTCTTTTTTTATAGAATTTTGCAAGTTTTGCAGTAGTTGTTGTTTTTCCAGAACCAAAAAGACCACAAAGAAAAATTGTTTCTGGATTTTCAGGAAGTTTTTTTTGTTCTCTTCCACCAATATATTTTAAAATAACATCATAACAAGTTTTAACTAAATGTTCTTTTCTTGAAAGCCCTTCAGGAATTTTTTCAAAAGCTTCAGTTTCTATTTCTTTTGAAATTTTTAAAACTAGTTGTACATTTACATCTGAAGAGATCAATGCTCTTTGAATATCTTTAATAACTTCTTTAATTAAGTCTTTATCAACATGCATTGAATTTTTAATTTTATCAATTGCACTTTTTAATTTTTCTCCAAAGCCCATATTTTAAAACATTTGTGTGGTTTTTTAAGTATATATTATATATAATATATCAAAAGATATAAATATAAATTGATTTAAAAGTAATATATTTATAAATAATAGTTAATTAGTTAATAATTTAAGGAGTAAGAAGATATGCCTATAATTAAGAATAAAAGAAATATAAAAAGTACAAGAAGAGAGATTACAAAAACAACAAGCCCAACTCAAAATAGATTTATTTCTGAAAAAGAAAATGCTGAAAAGAGAAATAAAGCCTTAAAATTAATTGCTTCAAAAACAGGGATAGGAAAAAAATCTCTTGAAAATAATATAAATAGAATTGCTGCACAGAAATCATTAAATGTTAAAAAAACATCTTCTGAAATTGCAAAAGCAAGAATAGATTCTATAAATAGAAAAATAATGGAAATAAATTTTGATAAAAATATTGAAAGTAAACAAAAAAAATTTTATATTAATTTATTAGAAAAACAAATAGAAACTATTAAAGAAAAATATTTAACTAAAAAATAAAAGAGGTTGATTTAAAATGCCAAAACCAAATCCAAGAGCACATAAACTAAGAACAGGAAATGCTAAATTTGTAATTAAAGACAAAAGCAAAGTAGAAAGTAATAGAGAGGCTATAAATAATTTAAGAAAAAAAATAGAAATTATTAAAGAAAATAAAACTGCAACACCAGCTCAAAAAGAACTTGCTTTAAAAATACTTAGAAAAAATATAAAAACAATTCAAGAAAAATTAAGTAATAGTAAGAGTTCTCAAGAACCAGAAATTAAAAAATTTAAAGAAAATGTTAGAAAAGCTTTTAGAAAATAAAATATTCTAAACAATTCTTTCAATTATATATTCTGGAGAAAATTTTTCTATATCATTATACTCTTGCCCTGTACCAATATAGAAAATAGGCTTTTTAAGCTCATTAAGAATTGAAATTGCAACTCCACCTTTTGGGTCAGTATCAATCTTTGTTAAAATTACTCCAGTAACACCTATTTCTTTATCAAACTTTTGTATTTGTTCAACAATTGTTTGCCCAGATTGAGATTCCCCAATATAGATTGTAAGATCTGGTTTTACAACTCTTTTTATTTTTGAAAGTTCCTGCATTAGATTAATATTTGTATCTTGTCTACCAGCAGTATCAATTAAAACAACATCGTTTTTATTTGCTTTAGCAGAAGCAACTGCATCAAAAGCAACTGCAGCTGGATCTGAACCATAATTTTGTTTTACAACTCTTACACCTAATCTCTTTGCATGAACTTCTAGTTGATCAATACTTCCAGCTCTAAAAGTATCTGAAGAAGCAAGAACCACAGATTTACCTTGATTTTTATAAAGATTTGCAAATTTAGAAATAGTTGTTGTTTTTCCAGCACCATTAGGTCCAATAATTAAAATTATTAAAGGTTCGTTTTGTTTTTGAGAAATATAATTATTAATATCACAATCAATGTTTAATTGTTCTTTTAAAGTTTCTTTAATATTTAATTTAATATCTTCTAAGATATTTGTTTTTGAAAAAGAAGCATTAACTAATCTTTTTTTTAAATCTTCAATAATTGCTGTTGAAGAATCAATAGAAACATCTGCTTCAAGTAAAGAAATTTCAAAATCATCTAAAAATTCAGATATTTCTTTTTCAGATAATTTTATTTTTGATGAAAATAAGCTTTTTATTTTTGTAAAAGTTGTTTTTTTTACGTCTTCAACTTTTTTAGACTCTAAATCAGTATA
>Ga0334893_1000886_pt1 | contig 33582 bp, 61 predicted proteins | sample GraSluR3_MG_5_FD_207218 | JGI IMG/M metagenome (GOLD analysis project Ga0334893, IMG submission 207218) | Sludge microbial communities from methane-producing bioreactor in Wageningen University, Netherlands - Granular Sludge_09_05-R3 | ecosystem: Engineered > Bioreactor > Anaerobic >...
TGACCATGACCTGACCGTTCGTCCCATCGTAGGCAAACGTCGAATCTCCATGATATGCGTTCACCGTGCCATCATCTGCGACATTACAGCGCATGATGTTCCCCCAGACCGAATGGTAGTCAAACGCTGCCCGATTCAGGATCATTTCGTTATCATATTCGTCAATGCGTTTCAGTTGCGGAGAGCTTGATGATTGATCCCATTCTACTCCCACGATCATGTTTTGTGGCAACCAATCCCTGTTAAACCCAATAGCGTTTGTTTTACGTGTCATTTATACCACCAAAATGTTCCCGATACTTGATATCACAGTCCACCCGTTGTTCGCTGTCGTGCACATGATCTCGATACAATCACAAGCCGTCTCCGCTTGCAGGTATCCACCCGTTCCGGTAGTTGTCGTCAACCCGGCAAACCGGATATACTGGCTTGCGTTCTGTGCCAGTTTCCACATACCCGCGCCTTTTCCGACAATACGGATCACGTCACCGACTGATGCCGTCGCTGGGAGGGTTGCCGTCACGAGTGCGGCGTTGTTCGTAATATACCCGGTATTGACTTCGCAGGATTGTGTTGTGCCGGTGACTTCTGACCAACTGAGTACCCCGCCATGCGGTGGTGCTGCGTAGGTGCCGTCACCCCTGAAGAAAGTTGTAGTGTTGTCTGGGAACTTTGGGCATAACCCGTGAGCGCTTGCAGAGACGTTGAGCGTGGTGACGTCAGTAGGGGCGGCCACCCCATCAAGTGTTGGCATGGTGTGAACATGATCCCGCCGTGCTGCCACGGTAGCCGTCCCCGGCCCGGCAGTACCTAACGCTTCAGGGTTGGTATCGTCAAGAAGTGCCTTACAAGTATACGCCGTCTCACCGTTGGCAATCCCAAGAAGGTTGATTATGCCTGCAGCGGGGGCGGTGGCTTTCGGTGCGAACCCGTGTTTCGTGGTGCTGGCGTCGAGGGTTGTCACGTCAGCTAACACGATCCCGCCTTCGGTCAGCTGGTCCCAGGCGATACCGTTCGTGACGCCGGACTTCGCCACCAGCGGGTAAAGGTCAGTACCTACAGGGTGACGGGCAACGGTATCATCTGCAGTTGCGACGATCAGATCGCCTTTCGCGTTGACTATCGCTTTAGAAATCTTCCAGGTCTCATGGTCTTCGATGTTCGCTTTAAAGGCCGCGTGGTCGTACTCAGTATACCGCCGTGATATTACGGTGCCTGCCAACCACGCTTTTGCTGCGCCATACGTGCCGGTGGTGTTCCATCCACGAGTTACCGTCAGGTTTCCCGCACCGCTGGCGGTACTCCTGTTCGTGACAAGAACCGTCTCAGCATCTGAACCTGTCCCGATCACATACGGCATCGGGAGGGTATCGAAATCCGTGGTCTCAAGTACTGGGACTGTAGTCGCTATGGCTGTGATCCCGGCAGAAAGTAGGGTGTAAGGGCTGTTCACATGCCCCGCATACATTGTTGTCTGGCTCATATTATTTCGTCTCCTGTGCGATGGTCATACTATACCGCCAATAGTTCCCGCCGGTGCCTTCGAGTTCGTCTACCTGGATATCGCCCATGATCACACAGTTGGTATACGTGCCGTCAAGCGCACCGCCAAACCCGGAGATCACAAGGCTGCCCTTCGTACCGGTGGTCTGGATCATGAACTTCTCCGACAGTAAAAGCGATTTGGTGGCGTGGCCTGCCTTCGCCGTTATGTTGGTGACGTCAGTATAGTCATCAGTCTGGCCTTCTAACTTCACTTCAAACGAGTTGGGCGTCCGTTTCGGTTTCAGTGGCGCGACGTTCTTAATCTCAACGCTGTCAAAGGTCACAGTCGTGCTCATGACGTCAACCCCCTGGCCCGCCGGGTGCTCGCCATCTGTTGTGACAGGTGTTTTATTACCGTGTTCGCGATCTCTTCAGCGTTCTGACCGGCACCGTTGATCACGATAGCTCCGGGGGCGATGTTCACCGTTGACCCGCCACCGCCTGCAGCAGATCCGGCACCCCCCGCACCGCCAACAACACCAGCAGCAGCAGGAGCGGCAAGGTTCGCAGCAGCGGACGCGGACACTTCAGGCCCGGCCTTCTCCATACCCGAGCTCATCCAGGTCCCCCAGTTCGGCGTCTCAGCTAACGGCCCTTCTTTCGCAGGGGAGAACGGGAACAGTGCACGAACTTTATCGAGTGCGCCTTTAATTGCGTTCACGATACCGCCTGCCGCCGCGACGATGCCGTTTACAATCGACGTGATAATGTTCTTGCCTGCGTTCACAAAGCCCGCTCTCGTGCTGTTAATGAGGCCTAATATCGCGTTAAACATCTGCGAGAATACTCCCCTCACCTGTCCGGCCATACCGGAGAATGCCGATCCGATACCACTAAAGGCCCGTGACGCATACCCGGCAATGCTCCCCATACCTGCGAATGATTGGACCATGCCGGTGACGGCGTTCCTGAGGGCGGTCACGTTCCCGGCGACTACCCCGCCAGCCTGTCTGAATGGTTCGGCCATAACGTCGCCCAGGTTCTCAAAGTCTTCCTGGACAACGGCAATGATACCGGCGCCTAACGACCCAATAGGTGCGAGCAGGACCTTCAGGGCGTCCATGATAACCCCACCAACAGGTGACGATTCGATACTCCGGCCTAAGTCGGATATGCCCTGCATGATGCCGGTCTTCAACAGCACCCAGACACCGGCAAGACCGGCGGCGATACCGATACCTACACCAGCAATAACAGACCCACCTATCGCGGTGCCTGCAGAAGCGGCGACACCTGAAGCAGACGACGCAAGGCCGGACAACGCGCCGGATATTGATGTTAGTATTCCCCCCACGCCAAGAGCTTTCAAGGCAGCAAGGCCCATCAGGGCGGGACCGACTGCTGCAAGCGCCTGGCCTGCATAGATCGCCATACCCCCTACAGTCTGGAGCGGCCCTGGCAGGGATTCAAGCACATCGGCAAGTGTTGAGGCGGCATCAGCAGTCAGGATCATGGCCGGGGCCATCCCCTCACCAAGCTTGATCTTTGCGGTTTCCATCTTGTTGTTCGCAATCTCAAGCCGTTGGCTCATCCCTTCAAGTTTCGTGTTCGTCTGGTCCTGGATCAGGTTCAGTTCGGACATCTGGTTTTTCAGCTCAGGGAGTGCTTCCGACTGGCTCATGATGGCGAGTGCTGCCCGGCTGCCGTATGTCCCGAACAGATCCTGCACGATTGCCATCCGTTCGGCGGCGTCCGTCACACCGGCAAGTTTCGTGCCAAGCTCGCCCATGATCTCGTCAAGATCCCTAAACCGGCCTTCGTTGTCAGTGACGGCGATACCCATCTCGTTGAGCGTCTTCACAGTTGATGGAGCGCTGAGCTGGATCAGCATCCGGTTAAGCGAGGTCCCGGCTTCCTCTGCTGACGTGAACGAGTTTTGAAGTGCGACGTTGTAGGCGGCAAGGTCGGAGAACTCGATCCCCATCTGTGACGCCACACCGATATTCTTCATCATCTCGGTCATGAAGTCGGTCATCTCGTATTTACCGACGCCGACCGCGTTGGCGAATACTTTGGTAATCTCTGACGCGGTGTATGTTTCCGCACCGTAAACGCCCATCACGTTGATCAGCGAGTTGGTGGCCTCTTCCATACTCATCGATCCGGCAGTCGCCAGGGCTGCAGCTTCCGGCATAGTGGACATCATGGTTTGATAGTCATACCCAACAGAGACCATCAAATACATAGCGTCAGCGATGTCTGTGGCGGTTATCGGGAACTGTGTTGACAGGTCGAGCGAGGCCTGTTTCATGGCGTTAAACTCTTCAACCGTCAGGCCGCCAAGCGCCTTAACTTCCGTCATGGCGGTATCGAACGACAGGAAAGATTCTTTGATGTCCCGTGTCATGGCGACAGACGCAAGACCCACCCCGGTGAACGCCGCGCCGACCGCCATCATGTTCCGTTGCGAACTCTGCGAGGCGGTGCCGGTCATATCGTTGGCAACAATGTCGTATGATACCGCCCCCAAACTACCTATTGCCATTTCCTCATCTCCCGTTCACGCTGTATCATCTTCTCGTTATACCATTCAATCCAGAACGTCCGGATCTCCACTGGCAGATCCCCGAACAACCGTGGGTCCGTGATTCCCAGATGGCGCAGGAACTCCCCGTAGTTCTGGCCGGGCCTGCTCTGCGCGAAAGGATATCGTTTCGAGTATCTGTGCCGCCCTCTCGTTCTGCCGTTTATGCCACTGTTCCATGTAGGACAGGATCGCGTTCACCGCGTCTTCCGTGGCGAACTTGTCCGGGTTATCCTGCAACCATTCTTTTGTGATGATAGGGTTGGCAGTCACCAACTCAACGATCTCATACGCTACTTTCTTCTTCCGGGTGATGGCCGCCTTGTCCGGGGTATCGTCAGGGGTATACCATTTCTTATACAGTTCGCCAAGTTTCGCGGATTCGGGTTCCGACAAACACGTCCTGATAGCAAGCATGTCGCCGCCACCGATATCCACGTCCACATAATCTTCTTTCACCCGGCGTTCCAGCATGGCGATCTCGTTCGCCCACCGTTCTTTCTCCGCCTGTTCCCGGACGTCCCGCTCTTTAAAAAGGGGTTCGGCCTCTTTCAGTATACGGGTGGCTTCGGCAAGCTCCTCTGGGGTATGCTTGCGGACCATGCTTACGTGTCAGCTCCGGTAACTACTATATCGTCGTCCGGGTTCTTGACAAAAAATTCCAAGTCGTCCTCTAATATCTTGCTGGCGTCGGTGAAGTTGAACTTTGCCTTGTTGAACGTGACGTTCGCCAGGGTGACGGTGATATGGTTCGTGCCGTCTTCTACCTTGCCGATCAGTGCAAAGCTCTTCGGTTCGCCTACATTGACAGTGCTGTCTCCAGTGATGGCCTCGATCTTGAGCGTTCCTAAGTCGTCGGCGGTGTCAATATCGTGGACGAGATGGCCTTCTACGGTGAGGAAAGCGTTGTCTGAATACCAGACGTCTGATACTGCTGCGCTGTTCGGGATCGAGATAACTTCCGATATATCGTTGCCGTTTATGTCCGTTCCGAACAAGGTGCACGTTCCGCCACCTGTTGCAGTTACAGCCTTCGTCTGGAGCGTGATCTTGATACGGCTTGCTGCCGCGATCTCCGTGTCGTCCATTGCCTCGTAGAAGTCGCTGCCGTCAAGCACTGTAGACGTGGCGAGCAGCGTCTCCGCTGCGCCGGTTGCCGGTGTGGCGTTCAGGGTGGCCATCAGAAGGTCGGCGTTGGTCTGGATGCGTTTCAGTTTCCCCTTACAGGAAACCTTGCCAGGGACGTTTAAGTCGCTCCAGTACCCGCTCCGGGCATGGCTGGCGATCCCCCTGGTGATCTCGAAATCAAATTCGGCGACGGCGAGGCTGGCACCTGCATAGGTTACCGCCCCGTGAACGCCGGTATAATATTCCTGTGTCATTGTCTTGATTCTCCTTGTTAGGTGTCCGTAATGCTGTAATCGAACGAGTAGCGGAGTGCGTTATGCCAGATCCGCTCGTCCGATTCGTGCTGTTGCGAAGAGCCCATCTTCTGCCAGGTGCCCTCTTTCGTTCCTGTAGGTGGTGACGTGGCATCGAGCAGCAGCTCGTCGATACGTTCGGCGATCAGGTCGGCATCTTCGCCCGTGCAGGGGAACGATTCATCACCTGAGCTGACCCAGACGTCGACCTGGATAGTGGGCGAATTATCACGCACTTTCGCCGTGGTGGTATACCCTACCCGTGGCTTGCTCTTCTCAGTGTTCTCCATCAGCGTGATTGACGGGATGGCTGCCGGTGTCAATGGCCCTGCCCGGAACGCGAAGAATGTTGAGCTGAAGTAGCCCTGCAGGGTAGCGTCGTCGTTCAGCTTGTCCAGGATGGCCTGGAAGACGGTGCCTTTCATATGCACTGCCTCCGGACCTGGTTCCTGATCGCCTCTGCCAGGATCTCGATCGTGGTCTCCTCCTGGTCCTTGATGTTGTCCGAGATGAACGGTCTTGCTTTCATGCGAGATGTGCCCTCATGGACGTGTATCGCGTAGTCTTTCGGTGTGCCGACCTGCCCGGTAACAGAGTTGCTCGTGACTTCGACCACTTTGCCTTCGATAGTATCCCGCATGTGCGGGGGTTTGCGGTTCGGGTCGTTATCGTCGGAATACGGTGCCTTGTAGTAGCGTGATTTGCCGACCGTGCAGTCCTTCTTACATTCACCCTCGATGTTCAGACAGGCGTCTTTCATACCCTCAACGAGCGCCGGGATGGCCTCAGTATTCAAGGCCCTTAATTTCGCTGCCATCTGCTCGGGGGTGAAGATCACGGTCACGGTATTAACCACCCTACAGAGAGTAACCACCCGAAATCTACACCACGGCCGAAGAGCACTCCAATGAGTGTTAGGATCGTGCCGACCGCTATGAAGATGATCACGTACAGGATCGTCCGCTGGAGGTCGAATACCTCCTGGATCTTGTTCTCGATTCCTTCCATGCGTTTATCGAGCGCATGGTCTTTCTGCTTGAGTGTCTCGATCTTCGCGTCGATTACTTCACGGTGAAGTCTACAGACGTCTGATTTGACTATCTCCTCGGTCATGCTCAAGTATTGACCTCCTTTAACACCGCCTCGTAATGGTCGATCGATGCGACGCCGGTCAGCGGGTAGAGGGTGATGATGTCGTATGTCCCTGAAAACCCGGTCTCGGTGTTGTAGATCCGGTACTCCAGGGCCTCGACGGTGCAGGTTGCAGGTAAGGCGCACTTGAGCGGCTGGTCGATCAGCTGCCCGGTCTCGTGGATGATGCTGCCTTTGCCTCTACTGCCTGAGTAATAGAACCTGCACGATACGCTCGTCTGGTCGTTACTCCAGTAGTACTCGTATTCGCCGCTCTGGTTGCGGTAATCGGCGACTGCTGATAGTGTAGCTGAGAACGTGTAGCCGGGCCCGGTGCCGATCGTGATGGCCTCGGTGAGGGTGAAGGTTCCGGACAGGTCCTCGACTACTAAGTAGCCAGATCCGAGCTTGGCGATCACAGCGGTTTCTGTTGACGTCCCACCCGTAATGGTCTGCCCGACTACAGGCGTACCCGTGCTGCCGGTATATGTGAACTTCTGTTTCCGGTTCCGTTTCTGGATCGTGCAGGAGTGAGGTGTGCCGCCGATCATCTGCCGTCGACCCTCCTGCCGAATACCCGTGTCGATGCCGAGAGTGACCTCTGGGCGTCGATGTACTGGTCAAGCAGTGCGAACGCTGCCTTTCGGAGAGCCTCGATCGCCCTGATTACATCGACCTTACTCTCGAAGTCGCCCGAGGCGGCCTGGTAATCCCCCGTGTGCAGGCCCCTGTCCAGGAGCCCGGCCTTGGCAAGTTTCAGGCTGGCCTGGTTGACGGCTTCTACAGAGGAACTTCCCGACAGCCCGTAAGGGACGAGGTACGTGTTGATCTCCTTGTCGGCTGCCTCGATGATCGGTGTTAGGACCGTGGTCACATCCAGGGGGGTCCCGGTCAGGGCGATCAGCTCAGTGGTGCTGCAGTAGGTCATCGCCCTATCTCCGGCCGGACGTCCCTGATATCGATCTCTCTCGGATCACTGAGCGGGTCGACAGGGCTGGTGTCCATCTTGAACGTCTCCTCCATTCTCTCCCGGTCTCCCATACCTGGCGACTGCCCGGAAATGTCATAGAACGCCTGATCCGCCTCAGTGAACTCGTCCTTGTTCTGGGCGCAGCGCTCACGCTCACGCTCGTACGTCTTCGTCAGGTACTTGCCGCAGTTCTGGGAGGTGAGCATGGGGGTATCAGACCCCCAGCTTATCCGCCATATTCTACCCTGCAAATGGCGTCAGCCACACCGTACTGGCAGGCTGCACGCATGGTGACGGACAGCCCGACAAGATCCCGGATCGGGTCCTTGAACTGTTCGACACGAGTGTCCTGCCTCATGCCGATGCCGCCACAGCTCCGGGAATCGTAGACCAGCATGCCCATGTTGCCGTCGGTCTTGTCACCCCAGCTCTGGGTGGCCGCGGTTGGTGCAGATGATGTGTCACAGTCTACACCGCACTCGAACACTCTGCAGCCCATGACGGGCGCCAGTTTGCCGGTCGTGGTGAACGACTGGGCAGCCTCGTTGTAGCCAGGTACGTAGTCCTGGAAGAGGTATGCCGTGATCGCCGGGTGCGTGACAATCCTGTCTGGAATGAACCCATCGGCAACACAGAGCGCCCTTGCATTGGTGACCGCCACGACACCGCCGTTGGTGCTGATTGCAGCGGCTAAGTCATGCTCGTTGCCTGCGTTGTCCATCAGGACCTGCAGCATCCACTGGTTGAGCGTGTTCTCGATCCGCATGCCGGTCTTCTGGACCTCAAGGTTGATCACGGAGAACAGGGCGTCGTCTACCATCTCCTGGGTGATCATCGGCCTCTCGCCGAACTTCTTTGAGGTCCAGGTCCGTGGAGTGTAGTCCTGTGTATTGATCGGGATCTCTGTCCCTTCACCGACGAACGGGGCATACGTCCCGGTCTCACCGACGTTGATGGTCATCGCGTTGCTGTTCATCTTGAAGACCGGGACGGCTTCACGGAAACACTTCACCGGTTCTGCACCTTCGAGGATGGTACGGTACACTTCCGTCTGCACGAGTGTCCCGGTCTCGATCGCTTCAGAGAGCAGGAGCTCGCGGGCTTTGTACGGTTTGCCGTCTTCGCCCTGGACCATGTAGGTATACCCAAGCTGTTTCTCGACGAGCGGGATCTCCCGGGCAACGATGCGGGCCTGCAACTGTTTCTTCTCGGCAGGTCCGGCGACTGCGGCCTCAAGAGCCTTGATAAGTAGTTGTGTCATTTCTCAATCACCTCAGGATGCGGCGGTCCACACCGGCGATGTCGAGACAACGATATACCCTGTCCCACCTACAGTAGAGGCTCCGGCAGAGATATCATCAATCGCGTATCCGATAGCCATGCCCAGCCCGACAACGGTGTCATGAGCGTGGATCGCGGGATCACGGACAATTCCGCATCCTGCAACGGTTGAGACGCCGATCCAGTCGCCAGCGTCAGCAGTGCCGTCGTCTGCAGAGAGCATGATCTTCACGACACAGCCGTCCATGGCGACAGTAACCAGGTCACCAGCGTTTGGTGCTGAATTGAGCGCGACACCGACACACTGCCCAAGCGAGCTTGTCGCTGGTGCGACGGTCCTGCTCACACCGGACGCAGCATACGCCACGATCTGGCCTGCGAGAATCGCACTCGCGGCCTTGAACGTCATCACCAGTCCAAGGTGAATCGGGTCAGGGTCGAATGCGACGGGCGTAGTTGCTGCCATCAGTCACCACCTACGATGCCGGCTCGCCGGTCAACGGGCACAAGATACTCGGGTGCCTCCGAGAGTTCCTTCTCTTCGAGATCGTTGCCTTTACCCTTGGTCTTCGGGTCAGCAGGCGCCTTCTCGAACTTCTCCAGCCGGCCGGAGAGTTCCTTGATGGTCTTCTCCTGGGCCTCGATCTTGTCTGTAAGCTCCTTCGGGATCTCCAGTTTCGGGGGATCTTCTGCCGGTGGCTTCTGCGCTGCTTCCAGTTCCTTGATCTTCTCAAGGAGCGGCGCTGTTGCTGCCGCAATCGCGGCGTCAAGTTCTTTGTTATCCATTTCTTGGTCCTTCTTCGTGTACGTGATCTCGATCTCTGTAGGGTCACCGAGCGTCACGTCACCGTCATCAGTGACGGTATACGGCACCTCGAAGTAAGCGCCGTCAGGGTCCTCGATGAGAACCTTGTCAACAAAAGTCGCAATTATCCAGACGCCGTACTTCTCACCGTTATCGCCCGTCTTGCCGAACTTGTCGGTGATCAGCGGCTGGACTTTCGTACGCCGGTCTTCAAGCGAACCGACCGGATACTGTTGTTCTTTCTTCTGATCCTTGTTGGTGGCGTCCTTCACGGCTGCCTCCTTTCCTCCCAGGTTCATTGGGTCTTCCTGGACCCACTCGTTGTTCCGAATCCGGCAGACACGACAGGCACCCTGGTTGACCATGGCGGCGCCGTCGAACAGGACCTCCTGGGCCTCGTAGATCTTCTCGGAGATGATCCACTTGTCACGAGTGTACATCTCGACGGAAGAGAACGGCCACGGGACTTTCTTTGCCGCTGCAGCTTTGAGCAGCGAGATAGCGTCCAGGCTCCTGGTAGTGGCGCCGTGGAAGAACAGGTCGGCAGTTACGCCGTCGTCATACCGGACGTTCCTGATATCGGCGATCCGGTCGGTGATGTCTCGCGGTGTGCCGCCGCTATGCCGGCTCCAGTACGAGAGGTCAGTCCAGTTCGCGTGGTATCGTTCCAGGATCTCGGTCGTGTACCTGCAGGGTGTCTTCTGGGTAGAATCTGTCCAGGTGCCCGGTGCGAGCAGTTTCACGCCGGGGACCAGCAGGCCGCCGTCGACTTCCTGGATGTCGGCTGACGGTGCGAGTTCGATAGCGAGGTAATGGCGCTGTTTCTTGATCTCGTCTGCTCCAGCAGAGAGGGTGTAGTTGCTGTATCCGTGGTTATCAAGCCAGTCTGCAGCTTCGGGTTCGGAAAGTTCTGAAAATCGTATCTGTACTACATTCCCGGCTTCATCAAAGCTGGGAGTGATGCCCCTTCCATATAGGTTCTCCTGCTCTCGAATACCCTCCCGGTCAGGGCGTATCCGCGCAACTACGGATGGCATACTAATATTGGGTAGTGAAAACTATATATCCGTGGGGAGAGAGGCTTATAAAATTAAAAGAGAATTATGATTTTTCAATAACTGGGGAAAATTTACCATATCTCTGCCGGTAATCACATAGTCCGCCATATTTCCCGCCATAGATAAGGAAATCTCTTATCTCATCCAGGTTGAAAAATTCATCGTCAAATGTCAGGATGAAAGATATCTTCCAGTGATTGAATCGGGGTCTGCACAGCACTATAGATGACCCTTTTATTTTCCCGACCCGGACATCTTTATAGAGGTTATCCCGGTAATTCCAAAGCTCATCCCTTGTGCGAGGGCCGTCATACTCCAAGGGGATAAAATCAGGGTCTACCCTGACGGCTGCAACAACATCTTTACCACGTTTGACTTTTTTTGCAGCATCTCTTATACACCCCTCCACACATTCAGCAGGAATATACGGGCCGATCTTCTCATCGAAATATAATGCAAGGTTCCATTTTAGTTCCAACATCAGCTCCTGATCTTCATCGGTTTTCTTCCGTTTCGATGTGATTGATTTCAGCTCTTTTACTAACGGGTCTGTCGGATTGACGCCCCGATTACTGTTCATTAACAGCGGTTGAAGGCTGTTAAGCGTTACATTGACCATTTTCATTACCATTTACATCACCTAAATGACTTTTTTCACGAGATCCTGATATCCGTATGGCTGGTTTGGTCTCTATGAGCTGCGCAATGCTTTGCCGGGTCTTTTTGGTCATGACTAGCAGACCCATGACCCGATCCCTTGTGGTCCGGACATTTTGGGCCTCATAGGGTAGCATCTTGTGTAGTGGGGCGGTATCAACAATATCTAAGGTATCTTCTGCACGGCGTTGGATAGTCTCGACTCTGTCCCCGATATAATCAAGCGTTTCATCCGGGGGATTCACATAATATCCTGCGTTAAGCCTGTTTCTCAAATGTATCTGGTAAGATCGGAGTTTCTTGGTAGCCATCCTCACATTATAATAGAACTGTTGAGTTTGTGAGGGTACACCGATAATATCTGCAATCTCTTCATGGGAATGGACTTCACCGGGAACCCAATCCCTAGCCGCGTCTATGAGATTTTCATATAGCGGTAATTTTCTTAATCTCTCTGGTCCATCCATAACTTAATTCCTTACCGTAAATTCCAGACCGAGCCTAACCATAGAATCCGTACCGTGCCTTACCACGCCATACCACACCGTGCCGAACCGAACCAAACAGTACCAGACCCTGCCATACCCAACCAAAAATTCCTTACCTAACCGAACCCGACCCTACCGCGCCTAACCGCACCCGGCCGCACCACGCCACACCTCTCCTTACCATAGATCCCGTAACATGTGCACATGTAAATCTTGCAACATTACAAAGATTTTCACATACACAACCTAAAATAAGTTCTAATTATATATATGTTTTATCTCTCTTTACTATGTTTTGGTTTTAACCGATTTAACTGACTCTTCTTTCAGTCGCGCCTGAAGGTCTCTGACACCCTTCCTTGTCCGTGGGATCCCGAATAACTGAGTCATTTTATACGCCAGTACTGATGGCCATTCGTCCAGGTGATTTCTCGCATACTCGATCTCTGCCGGGGTGAATGGGGGGCGCCAGGTCATTTTTCAAGCAGACCGCTATTTAGCAGAACTGTGATCATTTCCGGATCGGTAATCTTTATCCGAGCGGTCCCATCGGGGAATACTTCTTCGATAGTACCGATGGGTTTTTTATTATATGTGACCGGTTTACCAGGACCATCAGCAATGAGTTTTTCCAGAATTGCTTTGTTTGAGGCACAGGCCAACCTCATTCCAATACCATCAAACCCAAACGTCATTTTTCCAGGTAATCTCCCCAGACGGGTGTCATCACAGTGAACTCAGGGAATTCCCCGGCCTTCTCTTTAAATTCCACTTCGGACCAGACTTCAAGCTCGACATCGTTCACAAATATTCGGGTGTTTCGAAGACCGTTCACCTCGATACGGAGCGATTCAAATTTCATTGTTCCCTCAAGAGGGACCGGCTTTTTTACCGGTGCAGCCGCCGGCCGTTCACCGACATCGCAGAGTCCCCGGCCCTCGTCCCAGGCAGGACAGTGCGGGGCCGAGCACCGGATATTCAGGCCGGTGACCGCCGAGACCACAGGACAGGTTGTTTCATGGGGTATGACCTTCATGATCGTCTCGGTCCTCCACATTCACCGGCACGAAGGTAGACATCTTCTTTCAGACTATCAATCACTTCGCGTAATTTGCAAAGAAGTGCTGCAATCTCTGTATTTCTCGAGTGGTTGGTGTAATACTCCCTACCCTCAAGATATTTCTCAATATCACGGAGTTTTGCGACTACCTCTTTTTGTTTGATGAGTTCCATAGTTATCTCCTTACTCCGCCTTCCTCCCGAAATGATACCTCTGGTGTGTATCGACAATCTTCTCCATGGCAGCAACCCGGGCTTCCAGGGCTTCATACTTGTCCTCAAGCGTGATCTTCGACACTGCCATCGGCCGGCCGGTCTCGTCTGTTTTCTCTTTCGGTTCTTTCGTTGGTTTCTTTTCAGTCATTCAAATACCTCTCGTATTTCCAGTGCATGTTCGTCTCACAATACCGCCCCCTCAGGGATCTCGTCTTCGTCCTCGACGGCCACGACCTCCAGGTGACGGAAGACCAGTTTCGCCTGGTCGGCCATCGCCATGGCCATGTCCGGGACATACATGTGGCCGGCATCGACTTCCCGCGGGCTGGCCCAGAGGTTGAGCTGGTCCTCGATGACCTGGTCTGTCTTGCACGTCCAGGTCTCGCCGTCCGCCTCGGCCAGGACCTCCCTGATCTTCACTCGCACGACTGTCATAGTACACCTCGCAGTGTGTCCACGGTCCAGGCGAAATATTCAGGATCGGTCTTTGCGAACCAAACGGGGTCAGACTTCAGCCACTCAGTGCCCATCGACAGCAGCTCGTAGTTCTTGTCGCCCGGGTACTGTTTCCCACAGTAAGCGTCCGGGAACGTGTCTTTCCTGGTCACCTCGTTTGCCCGGTATCCGTGGACGCCGGTCGCCTTTTTCAGCGAGATCAGCGGGTCGCCTTTCGTCCTGGCCTGGTAAAACGCCTTCTCGGCGGCGACTACTGATCCCGACCGCTCTTCCAGGACGTGGGCCAGCTCGTGGGTCACGGTCTTCGAGTCGGACTTCGACGAGATGAAAATCTCCCCGTTCCTCTCGAATGCCCGGCCGGTCTTGGCAGCGTTCACCTTGACCGGGTCGGCCCACATCTTCTCATCGCCGACCACCCGGCCGAAGAACTCGAACCCGTCGTCGAGGTTTCCTCGGTTCTTCTTGTATATCGCGCTCGTCTTGCTGACGTTGTAGTTCACGACCGGGTTTTTCCGGAGGTAAAGGATATCATGGACGGCCTTCGCCTGCTTCCCTTTGACTACATCGATCTGTTTCTGCAGGTCGATGGCGGCCTTGATGTACTGGTCGCACTCTTTCCCGACGTCCTGCACTTCTTTCGTCCAGTATGCGATCTTGTCCGCGTTACCCGAGGCCTTCGCTGTCCAGTAATTCTCCATGTACTGAGCGTGCTTGTTGCTCAACGCCTGCGAATCGGCCTTCGCCTTGGCGAGTTGCTGTTCGAGTGCGGTCCGTTCCTTATCGGATTTCTTGGCGACGGCCAGCGCCTTCTCGCGGACCTGCTCACCGGTCATGGCGGCCGGCTCAGGAGCCGGCTCTTCTTGCGGCGGGCGGATTACAGGAGTATACGTGCACCTGCAGCCGGGATGGAGCGGGGCATCGGGAACTTCGTCGATCGGGAAGATCTTGCCGTCGAGGTCGGCACATGCCGAGCAGTTGTGAACTAAAAAATTATTTGCGTAATATTCATTTTCGCCCTCTACGGACAGGTTATAAACGGTGTTTATTCCTATTCTCTTGTGATAAATATTGCCGAACTCGGTCACGGGGGGATAGCCATTCAAAAGTTTTGTGAATTTTGTGGTAAGGCTTTTAATGCCCGCACCAGAAAAACCAGATTTTGTTCGAGAGAGTGTTACCACAATTCCACAATAACAAAGGTCTCTGCGGTATGCCCTTATTGCGGAAAGACGTTTATGCAATATCTTTCCGCAGCTAAGAGAGGGAGAAAATATTGCTCCAGAGAGTGTTACAAACGCAGTCTTGAAACAGCTACTGTTGACAAGATTTGCTCTGTCTGCGGCAAGATGTTCACTGTTCGGGCCTCTGTTGCTGATAGGTACACTGTGTGTAGTAGAGAATGTCGGTTGGCAAACACAATATACCGGACCTGTCTGCGGTGCGGGAAGGTGTTTACAGCCAGCAAAAAGAATCGAAAATATTGTTCCGAAGAGTGCAGACGGCCCCCTGTGATTACAACATGTAGAAATTGCGGCAAGAAATTCAGAAGAGTGCCCAGTCAAAAAGAGCGGCGGTTTTGCAGTTTTTCTTGTTATCGAAAATATACGGGCGAGACTTCGATTGAGGAGCGAGTCCGTTTTGCATTGACCGCGATAGGTGTCCCTTTCATTCAAGAGGGCCGGATTGGAAGGTATTCGGTTGACTTCCTGGTTCCCACCTCTAAACTTGTCCTGGAGGTTGATGGAGAATATTGGCACAAAGGGGATGTCGATACAAGGAAGGACCGGTTTCTGATGCGTAAGGGCTGGTGCGTGGTCCGGCTTCGAGAGAGTGATATACTCAGTACCCAGGACCTCCGAGGGTATATCCTCAAACGTCTGGAGGTGGTGGCCGATACTGACCATATCCGCACGCAACCAACCCTTTCCAATTATGTAGATGGGGTGGTCTGACGTACATACAACACTCCCAGATCTCGCAGATATCTTGATAAAGTCTTTAACATAAGCCCTTTTATGTAAAGCGACTACTTTGTGGAGACCCCCACGAGTGAAAACGCGCTCCCCAATTTGCACAGACTGAATAGGTTTATTCCCTGTCTCAGTCATTACCAAGGTACTTTCTGGGAAACAGGTCCGGTCATCACCGCAGGCCAGCCACTTGACATACTCGACACCGCCCTGCCGATATCGGTCTTTCACGCCGGCATTGACGGCCCGCATGGACTCGGTCCGGATGATGCGGGTCGCCCGGGTCTTGCTCATCTCGACTTCGGCCTGGATGTCTTTGATGATCTGGCCCTGCGTCTTCTCGTTGACTATGCCGTCGCCGATGATGCGTTTGATGCGCCGGGCGGCCTCGTCAGATTCGCCCTTGAACTCGTTCTTGTTATCCTCCAGGAGCGTCTTGATCTTGGTCCACTGCCGCTTCCGCTCCTCAGGGGGCGCTCCCAGCTGGATCGATGCATAGACCTGGCCCTGGTCGTATGCCTTCGGGATCGTCTTGTCGACAATCTTCTGCGAGGGACCGATGATCTCCTGCTCGGCAAGGTCATCGATATGCGGGTAGAACTTCGAGGGGTCGAACTTGCCCGACTCCAGGGCCTTGATCTTCCCCGTGTCCCAGGCGTGGACGAGGTCCTCGACTACCCGGCTGCCGAACGAGTCGATGAGTGGCAGGATGGCCTGCTCGTATTTCTTCTCCCATATCAGGCCGCCTGTCGGATCGAACCGGTCTGCTGAGGCCATCTTTAAGCAGGGGTCTCCTTCGTTGCCTCGCGTGGCGGCAGACCAAGTTTCTCTCGTGCTTCGTTCTCGTCGATTACAGCGTCAGGGTCGACACCGGACCGGATCTTCCCGATCCCTTCTGCGAGTTTCAGGAACTCTTCAAGGCTCATGGTGTTGAACTGAATCCACACACTGCCGGGCTTCCCAGTGATCCTGTCGATGAGCTGGCGATTGTACGTCCGCGATACGATCTCCTGGATCGCGGCAATCTTTTTCATGAACGCCTGCATCCTGACGGTGGCCGTGGCCTCAGTAGACCCGCGACCCATTCCCATCATCTCTTCGGGCGTGCCCATTGAGCATGATGTTCTTGAGAGAGAGAGGTCTGAGATTTCCTTCACGTTCTGCAGTCCCGAAGTGTCTATAGGGACTGGCTTGGTATCGTGGGTGACAACCATATCTGTTTTGGCGTCCATCTCTTCGACTTCTTTCCGGAAGTTCTTGATGTCCGTGTCAGATGCCCGGTCGTCTCCACTGCCGAGCTGCCATGCGATCTTAGGTGTGCCATGCCGATGTGCAGCTTTTCGGATACTATCTGCGATATCACAATCACGGTCGATATCGTCCTTTGCACGTTCCCAGATTGAAAGGCCATATACGCTGCCGGGGATGCTGTCAAGGACAAGGTTGATGATCGGGATGAATGTGTCTCCTCTTCTGCCCGGCACCGGGATCTCCTTGATTGGGACCTCTTCGCTGTGCCCGGTTCCCAATACGATATACTGGGTATACCCGACGACCCGGTCGTAATCATCCACGGTCTTGCTGAACATCGACGGGTCCCGCGTGATGACACCCCAGACTTCTTTTCCGTCCTTCGTCGGCACGATCTCCTGGTATGCATCGCCGGCAAGTTTCGCCGACAGGATCCCCTGCTGCATGATGAAGTCTAAGTCAACGTGTTCCTGGTCACACCAGGCTATCACTTGATCTTTCAGAGCCTGGTCTTCCTTCGCGCAATGGAGTGTGTAACCTGTCCCGAGGGCAAACAAATGGTACGCGTCAAGGGCGTCTGCATACGGGCCGCCCTCACGGTACTCTTCAAGCCACTTCTTGATTTTCGCTCTGCGATCTGCGTTCTTGTCCTTTCCAAACCGGGAATATGGTTCATCGTTTCCTGCAGTTACTCCCCGGGTTCGCGGGTCGGCCGGCTGTTTCGGTTTCCCGGCTATAACCCGGGCCAATTCTGACCTGATGCTCATTTAGTCCTCCTTCTTTCGTGGTCTTCGTGACGTGCATTTTCCATCTATGCCGATCCCGATTAGCTTCAATGCGCAGGTCGGCTCGGGAACAGCGCCCACATTGAATATGCAGCCCTGATCATAGCAGGCCACGGCAGTTTTCCTAAAATCTTCCATAATTCATCATCTCCTCGTCGCTCCCGCGATCGGGAACCGTTTACCTGTAATCGGTGCTCTCTCCGTCAGCTCAGTGATCGCCCAGACTAGGGCGTCCATCCGGTCCGGTGACTTCTCGCCTGGGACCCACTCGCACATCTGGTCCTCGAGCTGAGGGAATGTGCCGACGTGGTGGACCTCGCCCTTCTCATACAACGATGAGACAGGTTCGGCCCGGATCTGTTTTCCCCGGCTGGCGTGGACGGCCCGGTATGAGATGTTACGGTCGACGGTCCGGAGGTTCACCTCGACAAGCTCGCCGCCGTTGTTCACCTCGCCGATCACCCGGTCCGCCTTCGCTGAGTAATACGCCCTTGAGACTGCGAGTGCCCATTGATGAGCGGACCCCTGCAGGGAATTGTCGGCGAGGACGTAACAATGGCCGGTCGCCGCGATGCCGGCCGTGATGATACCGGTCTCTGACGCTTCTTCACCTGAGCTGACGGCCGGGTCCACGCCGACGACGATCCGGATCAGCCCGGGTGCGGTGTCTACCCTGAGGTTCTCGATAACGTCACGTTGCCAGAGAGCGAGCGGGTTGTCGTCCAGGATCTCGCCTTCGAGTTCCTGCCGGCCTAACCTGGTGCCGGCATACCGGTCCATGATGCGTTTCAGGAACTGAGGTGACAGGTTCTCGGCGTTCTCCATCGTAGAGAACCTGACGTCGATAGTAGTAGGCTCAGCGACCAGTTTCTTGATTATCGGGATCGGCCGGGGAGTTGTAGTGCAGAAGACCTGGGGATTGTCACCCAGCCTCAACCCCATCTCCATGTTGTCCCAGGTTTCCTGAGGGTATTTAAACTTGGCAAGCTCGTCTATCCAGACGGTATCATGGGCTGGACCTCTCAGCTGGTCAGGTTCTTCACCAGTGAACGTGGTGGCCACCGCACCGTTCGGGAACGTGAGGCGTCGTTTCGATGGTTCGTAGTATGGCCGTTCGTCCGGCCGGGCGATCTTCATGATGCTTGACGGGCCGAGCTCGACCATCGTATCTCTGACATCGGCCGCTGTCTGGCCGATCAGGGCGATGTGCTTGTACCCGTCACGGACACGCTGCAGGACCCATTCACTGCCGGCCCTCGTTTTGCCGCCGCCCCTGCCGGACCGCATGAAGTAACAGAACCAGGGTATGTCTTTCGGCGGGACCTGTCCCTGATGGGCGATCTTATCCCAGGCATGATCATTACGCCAGACCACTTCCCGGGCCCACCTAATCTTTTCCGGAGAGTATTTCGCGAGCACGTTTCATCACCTCCTCGTCACTCATGTGTGCAAGAAGGACCGGGCCGCCGTCTTTCCCGGTGATCTCCTCGTGCCGTTTGTCTTTCCAGTCGTCCGGTTTCCGGTTCTTCAGCCAGAAGATCTGGGCGGTGACGTCCGGAGCGACCTGCTTGGTAGTCTTCTCTACCCGCTCGCCGCCATTGACAGTCTTAACTTCTTCATACGCGTACCCCATCGCCCGTTTGTAGAGGCTGTTTTCGACCGCAGTATCAGCCTCGGACTTTCCTATTTTTATGGCCACGGAAAACTCAGGATGTTTTTTCTTCCAATCACGCAACGTGGAGACGTGGATGCCCATTGCGGCTGCTATGTCGTCATCTATTTTTCCGAGCTTCGCCAGCCCTTCAGCCCATGCAGGGTGTCGCTCAGGATCGTATTTCGATCGCCGGCCAGGAGACCGTTTCTTCCTCTTCTTCGGAGGCTCTTTTTCGACCGGCATCTTTCTCAGGACCTCCCCTCGACGGTATCGATGGCGCCTGAGTACGGTCGCCACTCTTCCCGGCCACAGATGATACAGACATATAACTCGAACGGTTTCCCATGGTTCTGCCGGAGGCCCTGGTAATGGAGGTCACAGGTGTGAGGTTTCATTTCGTGTCGCCCTCCCACTGGTCACACCGGTATGGTCGTCTTGACGGCGCACAGTATTCCGTCGAGAACTTCTGGCAGGTGTTACAGGACTGTTTGGGGTATCCCCACTCGATTAAACCCCAAACTGCAAGGGCCACATAGACTAAGAAAAGGAACGACTGTGCATATGCCCCAATCGTAAAGTCGTAAACCATCCATGCGGCGTTCGTGCAAAGCCAGACGGCAAAACACCATGTTTTCTTTTTGATGTTTGCCACCACGCCAACAATCGAGGCGATGGTGATCAGCCATGTGAAGTCGAGCATCATTATCGCGCCTCCTCATTTTCATTATAGCCGCTGCAATTTTCACAAATTGGGCCAAAATTGTCGTAATACATCTGGATGCCTGCTGAATACCATAACCCGCATTGGACGCATTGCCAATCCCCAGTATTTCTTGGCTCGTAACTTCCAACAGCCATTTATCGCGCCTCCATGTAACCGCTGTCCACAACCCGCGTGTAATCTGCCGAGACGTGCAGGTACTGGTAGACTGTCGGGATACCCTGAGGGCTCTCTAATTTCAGTGGCGGCCGGAGCAGGAGTTCATACCAAAAGATGCCGCCTGAAAAAGATGCTTGGGTAACGGCGAACTCTTTCCCTGCACATGCTTCCATGAACCGGAGCCCGAACATTTTCCATGCATGAGGGACATCAATCCAGCGTTCGTCATTCTCGTATCGTGCCGGCGCATCGTCCACGACCCTGACGATCTTCGGCAGGACCTGGTTGACGTGCGAGATCTCGATAGGGATGAACATCACCCGACGGCCTCAGCTAGCTCGACCTGGTCAGCGAGGAGTGTCTTTCTGCCGTCCAAGAACTTGACTTCGATCTCGCGCTTGCCAGGCATGATCCGGGTCACTTTGCCTTTCCGGCCTTTCCAGATCGCATCGCAGCCGACGGTGAGACCGTTATCAGTCATCCTCTCAGGTGGTGGGGACGGTGTCGGTGGTGACCTGGCAGGTTGGGGGTCCGGTGCCGGCGGTGTTGTTGACGTGACTGATATGCCGGTCTGTTTGTCAGCGATACGGGTCAGTTGCTGCGCGATGGTTGCAGTGGACCCGGCGATATCATTGAGCAGCCTTTCGATGGTTTCCAAGCTGGCGGGCTCCATGGCCTGTTGCGGTATCTTGCCGGCCGTTGCCATGATCTGAGTGAGATCGAGTGTCCCGGTCAACGGGACGGTTACCTTGTTATCACCGGGACCGATCTTCTCAGCGGTCGCCGGTCTTTCATGATCGGGTACTACCTGGTCGCCCTGTGCTTCCCGGATCTTCTTTTTCATTTCCTCTGGCGTGTCCGGATGGTTCAGGATATCGTCAGCGTTGACGGCGCCGTTCTTCGCACCCCTGTTTTTACCGGCCTTCTTTGCTTGAACTGCTTCTCGAGGCGGTGTCGTGCCGCCGGTTTCCGCGATCTTGATCGCGTCTTCCAGGGTCTTACCCTGCCGGTTCACGAGATCCCAGACCCGGTGGTAACGTGGATCTTTTGCCGGGTAGGGGATACCTGAATTTTGCCTTCGTTTCTTCTTTTCACCCATTACCTCATCACCTCAATTGAGAACTCCTGGAGACCGGAGCCGACCCGGATCCCGGCTATTGTATTCAGTCCTTGAGCAACCATCGTAAGAGGGCCGTGCATGATTTCGCCTCGATTTTGTGGCATTGAGCATTGATCTAAGGCAGACATTCTCCAGGAAGAGCCGGAGGCCGGACTTGAACCGGCTATCTGATAGTGGCCTGCCAGAGGAGGATTATTAATTGAAAACCTCGTAAGGGAATCCTCTTCACAGTCACAGGCTATCCGCATTTCCATTATGCTTCTCCGGCTGGTCGATACCCTGGGCAGGTCGGGAGAATAGGTCCAGGAGGGGACTTCTGCATAGGGGGTTGATCCTCTCATGGTAGGTTTCCCCGCTCTGCACAGGGGAATTCCGAGGGGCGGAATCGAACCGCCGATCTCCAGGTCATGGGCCTGGCGTGATATCCTCACTTCACTACCTCGAATTGTCCGAAGGTGATTTGATCCCAGAGAGCTGTGATGGATCCTCTCCGGGATATGCCCCCCGGGCGGGTGTGAGCCGCATCCTGCTTGGTCCTGCTCTGGGCCGGGAGGCACGTTGATCATGCTCTTCTCATCACCATGCCTTGAGCAAGGCTGGCTTTCGGTTGCAGGAACCCGACGATCATCTGGGTGACAACGTCGATGCACCAAACAACTCCGAACCCTGATATCGTGAACGTCGAGAACATCCCGGCGATGATATCAGGGGATACAGTTCCGCCCTGCCAGGCGATCACGGCACCGAAGACAGCCCCGACAACCATGCAAAGGCCGCCCTTCACGTAGTTGAACACGGTGTCCCCGGTAGCTCCGAGTTTTCCCGCCCCGTAGTTCATCAGGGCGACAAACGCACCGATCAGAAGACCGGCGAATATAAGCAGATAATCCATTTTGTTTCAGTCTCCATACCTTTCTTTCAGCGCTGGTCACCGCCGCCGTGGTCTTTCAGCTTGCGGATCATCCCCAACAGTTTGTTCAACAACGCTCTCCACCACGGGTCGCCCGGGTCTTCGCCATCGTCGTCGTCATCCGGAACGGCGAACGTGAACTTTACCGTCTCGTCTATTTCCCGGGGCGTGACGGTCTTCGTCTGTGCAGGTACCCTGTCGTCCTGTGGCGTCGCGGTGATCTCGTAGACGGATAATGTCCGGAGCTGGGCGGCGAACGATGTGATATACCCTTCAGGCCGGAGCTCGCCGTTCACGGTGAACATGCACGGGACGTTTGCAGAGACGGCTACACGAGAGAAGATTATCCGTTCGAACAGGACTTCTGTCTGGTCGAGCGAGACGAACGCAGGACCGCCGGCGTCACGCCAATAGTTCTCGTCGATCCAGGTGACCTGCAGGTAGTCCGGCCCCCAGGAGTTCCAGCACCCGATCCGCCGGTTCTCGTAATCGACGAACAGCCATGGTAACGCGTGGCTGCCTGCCGGGATGCCGCCTTTCCGCAGGTTGCCGTTCGAGTCGGGCGATATGTCGTAGACGTTGATCGGCATGAGGATACAGTGAGATGGTGTCGTGGCAATAGCGTCCATGATACCCTGCCACGTGACGACCTTCGCAAACCCGTCGATGATATGGTCTTTGCACATCGTTTTCGTCTCGTCGAACGTGAACGGGTACGTGGTAGGAGCGCAGAACGGGGTTTTCGGTGTCAAGCACAGGTCCCATCCGACAGCCCCGACTTTCCGCATGGCGTCAGCAGCAGCGCTACAGTAACTCCCGCTCGGGTACGTGACGTTCCCGACCACTCTCGATATGTGGTAACACCACTGAGCTGAGAACACTGTCCGATACCACTTGTCATAGACCAGGAAACACGTTTTCAGGTCGAGTTGCCGGTCCCGGGCAGACTGGTCGATCTCGTCAGGTGCAGGGTAATCGTTCGTCAGGGCGTAGTAGTTGCACTGCATCCAGATCGCACATGCATGACCGACACACGATCCTCTGTCACCTTGGTGCCAGCCAGCCGGAAGGTACCGGGTGAACGGGTGGGTCGACGGGAAGATTGACTCCCGTTTGACAGCGAGTTGTAACGGTTCCCACTCGTAGAACGTGTTCTGGAGGCCTCGCCGTTCGTCCTCGTCCATTACCGGCAACAGTGGTGACGGAAACGGCATGGTCCCTCACTCCACCAGGGTAGTAAACTGGTACTGGCCGGACACTACTGAGACGCCGGCCCACCGGGACGATATCGCCGTCCTGGAACTGTAGGTCTGGGTGAGCGTGTCGTTCGTGACATCCCCGTATACCTGGTTCGTCTGGTAATCCGTCCGGAACACGCCGACGAACGGGTTGTCGCCTGTGTCAGTCGTGAACTGGTACGTGAGGTCCAACCCGATATCAGGGGCGGCACTTGCCAGCAGGGACGACGCGAACCCGCCAGAAGTGAACATCGCACTGGTCCCGCCGGTGACGTCTTCGCAGGAATCGTTTGCCAGCCGGGACATGTAGAACCCGTTCTCCATGCTCGCACCGTTCCCCGTGAAATCAAGCACGATATCAGTACCTGTGTTTGCCGTCTGGCCAAGTCCGCGAAGGTCAGACGAGTAGATCACACCGATATCGCCGTGAGACGCTGACATAGCAAACGTGTTGCTGGACGTAGTACCTGACCCCTGGTACGTGCTCATCGACTGGACGTTCATCGATCCTGTACACGCCCCTTGCAGCAGGACGCCGTTCGTTGTGAACACCAGTTCTTGCGGTTCGTCAGGATCAAAAAACGGGCAGAGATCTTCTAACGGTGACGCTGACGCCGCCACGGTAAGAAGCGCCAAGGCAACCACTATGGTTGCCAGTTTGTGTTGCATATGCGTGTATGTATGACACTAATATAAATGTATGACGGTTAAGCCGAAAAAGAGGGGGCCTACCTGATGCAAGGAGACATACCTGCACGCCTGCGATAACCGGGATCCTCACGGCAGGCACGCTGGTACCTGGCAAGGGTAGTCTGCCGGTCCTTCTTCTGGCGTATGACAGTTTGCATTATAGTTAACAGCGTTAACATGGGAAATATAAAAAGGTATGGGGGAAAATCGTTATGCCTTTGCGAAATCCCGTAGGACCATCTCAACCGCTCCTCGAGCTGCACGAATAGGTCTCTGCCCAGATGATCTCCTCCGGACCATTGACCACTCGCTGCACTGGTCCGACCTTATTCTCACCGAGTGCCATGTATGTCCAGGTCAGTTCCCTGAGCGCCGCCCCACAGAGCCGGCAGGTATCCTTTCGGAGATAGGACCGGGCACCACAGATAGGGCATTCATACTCCTCAGGTAATTCCGTGAGCAGCTTTGCCAGGTAATCTTTGCCTCCAGCGATTGTTACCATGTCAGTCACTCCGGAATATATTTTTTAAGTAGCTCCTCAAGCTCAGTCACCATACCGGGAGGAGGGTTTCTGATCCACACACGTATTGTCGGCGGGGATACAATATTCGATGACTCTATGATCCACGCAGGCCGCAGTTCTGGGTGTTGCCCAGGGAGCTCGTTCCATGTGTCCTCAATGAGAGGTTCACCCTCTTCTGCGAATCGTGCCTCTTTCATATCAATCTCCCTCCGCGATGAAATACCCGCAGCCGAAGCAGTAGTATCCGATTTTCACCGCGACCGGCTTCTTCTTCTCAGGATCATACCGCCGGCAGTATGCGACGTTCATGACTTCTTCTTTGCACTCAGGACAGATCTTCCGGGCCACGGTTGAAGTTTGGGGGGCCAGGGTAATAGAGTTATTCGCCATCGTCAGGACCTCTCATAGTCATGAATATACTACCTTGAGGTTCGGGCACTCGCGGCCATACTTCTCATAGCCCGAGCAGTACGGCGCCACGCAGTCACGGCCAGGTGAATCGAGCGGCAGATAGTTCCTGATGGCCGCCCGCAGTTTGCAGATCTTCCGTTCCTTCATGGTTCGCCACTTCCTCGCAGGGTGGCCTGAACTTCTTTCGCAGGCACGGGCGCCAGGTCTAACAGTGACGGTCCCCTGAGCTTCCAAATGGCGTACTGATAGCCACACTTCGGGCACTCGAACCAGATCCATTGAGGGACCGCATAACCCCTTAACGGGACCCCTCCGGACCCGTGATCGCAGGTCACGAACTCGCAGTCTTCTAACGGTGTGCCGCAATGACACGTCTTGACCTGGGCATACTTCAGCAGCCGGCGCCGGATCTCACGGCGGACCTTGGCAGCCTCTTCCTGGTCGGTGATAGTCACCGGGTCCGGCGCCTGGTCGTCATCGAGCCGTAGGGTCTTCTGAATCTTTGCCCAGCACGTCGGACCGTATCCGTGCCGTACTGAGTCCGGGTTCGACAGCGGCCGGTTGCAGCGGAGACAGTGAGGCATTCACGCCACCCCCTCGAACAACACCCGGAGAACTCCAGCCAAGGCCCTGGCCGTCCTCGCCTGGATCGGTTGACCAGCTTCCTGGAACTGATCCGCTTGGGTCTCGTATTCTTCGCACCGGTCCCGGGCCTTCTCCTCGATCCAGTCGGTCATTCGGCCGCCTCCTCGATACATTCATCGCAGTTGTCGCAGTCCGGGTTTCGTTCCCCGGTGAGCTCACAGTATTCAGTCATCGCGCCGTGGCTTCCAGGGATCTCACCCTCAAGAAGATGGATGCAGGTCATGCCGGCACCCCCTGAGTACAGGGGCAAAACCGGCATCTCGAATATATCCTGGTTCCTTCCTGAGCGATACAACCGGGGCGACCTGCATCGTCTTTTCCCAGGAAGATACAATCCTCGTATCCGTCGTATTCATCGGGGAAATCGCGATCGTTCTGGAACGTCTTGTTACCCCACTTGACGGCGTCCTTGAGTGATGTGGTCTCATATAAGACAATCTCAAAGGCAGGGATCCTCGTGCCAGTATTGACGCCCTGGATTGTATGGGCCCTGAGGTAAAACTGGTAGAATGACAGAGCGGTTTTCCTGAGAGAGATCCGCCCGATCACCTCGCCTAAAATAGGGTACGTCTCAATATGAGACATGTGATAATCGATCTCATGCCCGTACTGGAAATCTTCCTCACTGATCAGCATTCAGATCACCTCGCAGGGGACGATCTTGACTTGGCCCCAAGCCCTTCTTTCAGTCTTGGCTTTCTTCTCTGCGAGATCCAGGCGGCCGGCCCAGCCTATGACATACCATTTACCGTCCTTCTGTCTCCTAGGGTCGTCGGGACGGTCTTCCAGGAACTTCGCTTCCCTGCAGATCACGACATGCGTATAGGTCCGGTGGGTTTTCCTGGTGAAGTGATGGCCTTCAAAAAAAGCGTGATAGGTCTTTTTGGCCATCTACAACACCGCCGTTCTCTTTGGTTTAGAATCCACACCCTGAGTAGGAAGTGCCAAGGAAAGGACCCGGATTATCTCCGGGACATCATATGTCGGGACCTCCATCATTTTTTCCAGGGTGACCCGGACCTCGCAATCGTTCTGATCGACCACGCTTTGGTGAAGATCGGCCGCATCATCGTCGCCCTTCGTGAAGGTATAGCCCGTTCGCCTGGTATCCCAGCCGATCTGGTGGTCGTCCTCAAAGGCGGCCACCTCTTCGGTTAGTTTCCAGAGAGTCAGAGTCACGAGATCACCGCCGGCAGCGGATACGATGTAGTCTCTGCCTGCACGGGTAGGGGGATGATTCCCTTCCTGGTGAACTCACATGCCAGTTCCGGATGCGAACAGGGTCTCGGGGTCTCGCCGTCGAGCTCGAGACCGTTCACGCACAGGAGCAGCCCGCTGGCTTTCAGATACCAGAAAGGACAGTACCGCTCCGCAGTCTTTACCTCCTCCAGGACGAGTGAAGGAGTGTTGATGGTTGCTGTTTTGTTCATTCAAGTCCACCTCTATAGGGTAGGTGCCTACACTACTATATACAGTAGTGTAGTATATAAAAATAGTGGTCCAGAGTGTGAACGTAACGAAATGAAAAAAGAGTGCGAGGTGTCTTTTCAGCCCTCAGGTCATGATCGCGGTTACACGGTCGCGTTTCTGCTGAGAGCTTTCCAACCAGCCGGCCGATGCAGTGATGTGTCCGAGCGCACCTAAGCTGCCGGCGTCCTCAGCTTTAGAGAGGTCCACGCAGGCCATCCGGAGGTCACTGAGTGCCGACAGGTACTCTGTCTTCGCACCCTGGTATTTCTCACTCACCTGGATCGACGAGATGGTGTCGTGGTGCCTGTCGATGGTGCTGATCATTGCCCTGGACCCGTCGGATATCACTTTGATATTGATATTATCAGGGTCCATGGCTGACCGCATATCTTCACCATATGCCTTTACATCGTTCTCCGACGATTGCCATGCCGATCTGAATTGATCATCGGCATTTCCACCAGTGCACCCTACCACCAGGACGGTACCGATCACCAGCAATAAGAATAGAGCTAATGTGCGTTTCATATATTCAAGAATAATATTTTAAGGGGAAATAAAATTAATGTGGGATTTTACCCTTTAGGCCGGATCGCCTCCCTCAGGTACCTTATGGTGCCGGTGCAAGTTCCGCAGCGGACTGCATCATCTCCCGACCCCACCACTCGAAGAAGGCTATAAGCTCGTGACCACATAGCCGGCAGGGTTTCGGATTAATATCCTGGGTGGACCGGCAAGCCCTGCAGATCGGGCAGATGTAGAGGATCGGGCCGGCTTTCTCAATGTAGAGACTCATTTCGGGACTTCGGATAACCCCTCGCGCAGGGACGGGTCTTTTGACCCCCAGGGGGCCGGTGTGGATACAACAGTTGGAGGGGTGAGGGTGTTCCGAATCGCTTTCAGTTCCTCGAGCATCTCTCTCTGAAGGTCTGCGATCAGGAACAGGGCCTCGAATGGGTTGACCTGGTCGCCCGGGATCTCCAGGATCTTGTCGAGCTCTTCGATAGTGATCACCGTCTCGATCCTCCTGATACCGGTTCGGCATATTTGTTCGGCAGCCGGAGCTCTTCGTCAGGCTCAAGCTTTGTCAGATCGGTCGGTCCCAGGATGGCCCTGATCACCGTGCAGTTCTCTTCCTTCTCATAGTTCTTGATGAACTCCTTGGCCGCGTCGATGTCTTTCTGGGTGAAGATGCTGAGGGACCAGACCAAGCCGCGGCCGGTATGGAACAGATAGAGCCTGTATGTCATGCGACCGCCCGGGCGAGCTCTTGCATGTATCCGAACGTCAATGCTTCAGCCATCCGCGGGCACACTGCATTCCCGATTTGTTTGACGATCTCGCTCCGGTTCCCGGTGAAGATATAATCCTTCGGGAAGCTCTGTGCCGCTGCGAGCTCGTGCGGTTTCAACATCCGAAACCCGATCCTGGCATTCTCCGGGGTAATCAGGGCAAGATGGCGGCCCCCTGCAGTTACGGTCGGGACCGGTTCCGAAATGGGTATGCACCCGCCAGTTCCACGATATTTCATTATCAAAGGTTCCGGGGTGACCAGGGCGAACCGGTCCCGCGTAGAGAGTGTCCGGACCGGTTCCGATGCCGGGTGACACCCTCCTGCCCCGTAGTATTCCACGAGGAGGGGCTCAACAATCCCGATCGCGCCTTTTGTCGCGATAGTCGATAACGGGCCGGTCGTCGGCCGAACCTCGCCCCCAGACTGTTGCGGGATAAACAGGGGCTCAATCAGGCATGCCTCTTCCTTCGTGACCACGGTCGGCAGGGGCTCCCGGATGCTCCGGGTCCTCGTGCTCTTCGTGCTCGTATGGCCGATGCACGTGATCAGCGGTTCCACGAGACTGACCCGATTCGAAGTATCGAGGACCGGTAATAGGTCATCAACTGAGTGAATCCGGTTTTCCCCACTATTATAGCGCACGAGAAACGGCCGGGCATACGGCCCCCAGTATTTCTCGATGCCCCGGAGGATTCGTTTCATAGTGTTCGGGACGAGGGGCTTCTTCCGTTCGTCGATGATCTGGGTCGGGATAGACCAGTCGATGATTTCCCGGGCGGGAATCCATGTAGGCAACGCATTTGTCAGGGTCCGGTTCGGACCCGGTCGTGCATGCGTGGCTTCCGGCCACATGAGAACTTTTCCGGAGCCGTCCCTGGTCGCCTGGATAAACAGTCGGCGGCGGGTCGTCGGTGCTCCATAATCGGCTGCATTGAGGACTTTCCAGTCTACTGAGTACCCCATCGCCCGGATCATCCAGATGAAGGCGGCGAACGTCTCACCCTTCTTTTCCGGGATCTGCCGGAGTGTACACTCATCCAACGGTCCCCAGGACGTAAACTCCGGCACGTTCTCGACGATCAGCCGGTCCACGGTCAGCTTGTCGAGCCAATCCAGGATGGTGAACGGCGTGACCCTGGACTGATCGTCACACGGTTTTCCTCCTCTCGCAGTTGAGAAGTGCGTGCATGCCGGAGATGCCCACAGGAGGGCCACCCGGCGACCTGGTAAGACCTCCGAGGGATTAATATCCTGGACCTGCCGGCAGATGTGTTCGGCTTCCGGAAAATTGGCCCGGTGGGTCTCGATGGCCCGCTCCCAGTGATTGATCGCGTACATTTCGATGTCGATACCGGCTCGTTCAGCCGACCATGCGATCCCCTGTGACTCACCTCCGGACCCGCAGAACATGTCCACGACAACCGGGTCGTTCTCGGCGGTCATGCGACCGCCCGTGCATACTTCCACCTGATGGCCTGTGCATCTACTCCATCCACTGGGATCTTGTTTTTCGACGCGAGAACTCTGCCTAACTCTTCTCCGGTCGGTGGTTCGATACCATCAATCCTGGCGATTAGATCCAATATCGGGTGGTCCCAGGGGACAATCTCGATATCGATCTCTGCCATTATGCCAGTCGGAAATATCCGCAGCGGTTTTACTTCGCAAAGTTGCCAATATGGTGTCCTGAACGACCATTTCGAACGATACGGCAATCCTTCCCACCCATGGAACATGACCAGGTCACCAACCTGGTATTTCGTGCCGACCCGGATCGTGTGTGTGCAGTCACCTGAGAGAACTTTCAGGATCTTCGGTTCGTATGTGAGAGGAATGACCCACTTCCTGGGTTTCCTCATGCTTCGACCTCCGGCGCCGTCTCAATCATGTGTGTAACCGGATCGAAACGTTTTCCGCAGACCTGGCATTGGGTTGACGTCATGGCGGCGGTCGTCTTGGTATGACCACAATCAGGGCATTTCGTCAGGTAGAATCCGTCGAACCCAGGGAGTGGACTATCTACAGGTCTTTCCTTCTTGGTGGCGTGATAATATTTCCGGTGATACTCGCGCACCTTCTCTGTGTTCTCTCTGCGGTGTCTACGACTCCATTCTTTTTGCCGTTCTTGTCGTTCTTCTTCAGTCAGTTTCGGCAGGACCGCCATGTTACGCAGACCTAATTCCCGAGCTTTGATCGCTATGGCCTCGGCAAGTTTCATGCCACATGCACCTCCAGGAACTTCCCGATCTTCTCCTGCACTGATTCGGCACTGAGGAACCACCCTGCCATCCCGCATTTTTCCGGCCCGTCCAGATATGGACAGAAACATTCTCTTACCATCACCTTTACCTCCTATCGAATTCAAGATACTTTTTCAGGTCTTCCTCTGCAATACGAAAATGCCTGCCCACTCTTGCAGCCACGAGTTTGCCGCCGTGGATGGCGGCCCTAATAGTTCGCGGATCCACCTTGAGCAGATCCGCAACTTCTTCAACGGTGTAAAATTTCTCCATTATCATAATTCACCTTCCCACGCCTCTGAAAATTCTTCGTCTGCAAACATCTCTGCGAGACCTGATATCTGTTTCAACCTCAATACTTCGTCTGGTTCCATCCCTAACTCCTTTCCGATCTTCTTATCTGACCAGTTCCGTTTTGATAGTTCCTGGACGATCTCGCTCATACCGGTGATCTGGTGTTTGCCCCGTGCCCGGTTGTGTCTGATTGTGGCGGCGATCCTATCTCCTTTCTCTACCCTATCATGATTGATCACGACCACCGGCAAGTGAGACAGTCCTAATGTTTTTCCTACAAGGTGACGGTGGAACCCGTCAACCACTTCGAATCCATCATCATGTTCCCATACAACAATTGGTTGAGTGAACCCGTCAGATTCGATAGAGAGTTTTAGCAACTCCATTTCAGGTGGCGCTACTACATTCGGGTTGTAATCGTTGGCAAACACTTTTTCAACGGGAACCCATTGCACATGAGAAACCGGGTGATCGTTGGTCCAATCTAAAATATCCCCCATCTCTCCCTCCGTTTCTTCATGATTTTCTGATAGTTCGCATACGCTGTCGGTTTGGTCTGGCTGAATGACAGCCCTTTGCACCAATAATCGTTTCTCAAGAGTGACTTGCATATTCGTTTCCAGCTTGGTTGATCTTTTGTCATTGGTCCATCATCCGGTATTCCGTCAGGAAACCCTTTTTTCGCATACCAGTAAAGGAATACCGCGATCTTGTTCTCATAATGGGCCCGTGTCTTTTCCGGCATAGACTCAAGCAATAATTGAGCGAAACTCTCCCAGGTGTGACCGGGGGGCAACGTGATTTTTCCCACTCCGAGAATGTTGCCAGTGTCTTGAGCGTATATCGCTCCCTGGTTGGCGCCGTTCACCCTGGCAACAATCTTTGACCAGGTTTCAGGTTCGACAATCTGGAACAGCCACAAACCTTTCCTCTGATCGTCACCATACGGCTGGCAGATCCGCATCTGGTGTAAAGTCATACCGGCCTGATACATTCTATCATAGAGTTTGTTATATGGCTTTTCCGGGTATCTGCCGTGATATTTCCAGATATCGGCAGCATGCCAATCGTAGATTGGGTAAATATTGTATAGTGCCTGGCTGCACCATGTGGTCCATTGTTTCCCTTCAAACGCAGTCTTTTTACCGCCTGCAATAGTTCTCCATCTGTTAAGGCTCTCTCTTGTCCGGATACCAACAAAACAAGCTGTTAATTTTCCCTGGCTGTACCAATGACCAAATTCTGGCACAAACTCTTCAAACTCCATCCCTCGTTTGAAAAAAGGGAAATAAGCCTCATCGGTAATTGCTGTTTTGGGTTGATCGCGTATCCAGTTTTCTTTACATCCCGAATCCCAACACATCCATTGTGGTTGGTACATCGAGACGGCATTACGGAGGTTTAGCGGCAGTGCTACCCAATACGGCTCAATAATGTCTGCATATAGTTGGTAGCATTTCTCAACGTGGTCAATCGTGAGTTTGTATTGTCCTTCCAGGTCCACGAACAATAGGCCGAATTTCTTGTTTCGTTTCCGTGCTTCCTCTGCTACCAGGTGGAGCATCACAGTAGAATCTTTGCCGCCAGAAAACGAACAGTATATGCGCGGAAAGTTCTCGAAAACGTATTCTATGCGTTCCCTTGCCGCCGTTAGAACATCTATTCCGAGCATCTTTCTTTCAGGCATTGCTTAGCCTCGTCCTCTGTGATTTCAATTATTTCGCCATCGTCTGATACTTTGATAAAAACATGCACTGGAAAATCATTCATTATACCAGAAATCTCATATATTTTACCGGATTCGAGAATGTACCAAAATTTTGTGCCAATACCTCTTGCGTTCGAAAAAGTGAAATCTTTTTTTGCTTGTAAATATTCACGTTTTCCGTTCTCAATACAGGCGACCCAATTCCTCTCGCCTTTTCCAAGGTGTTCGAGTGATAGCGTAGTCATCATGGGTATTCGGCAAGTCTTTGTAAGATCCAGTATGTGTTTGGGCCATCAAGTAACTGTTTTTTATTAAGGATTGGTCGGGGGTCTTTCCCATCACGGTGGCAGAGTTCGATTAGGATATATGTACAAGCCACAATATTTTCGGGGATTATCCCAACAATCTGGTTTTGTTTCGCAAGCCGGGACATCTCTTTTTGGAGTTCTTTTGTTTCGAGTTTTCCAATCTCTTCGCGGGACATCTCATCAATTTTCTTCCCATCGTATTGTGTTCTCATCATTTTTACCACAATATAGTATAGGTGGTTATAGTATATATGTGTATCTCAATGTATCTCAATGCTGTTTGTAGGTTGACGTTTTATCGAATGATGTTACAGTCTTAACATAGTCTTTCCATTGCCAAAATGAGGGATACGAATTAAGCAATCCGGCTCCACAGAAACATCCGAATAACCAAAACCCCCATAAATCCAGTTTTAACAAGGTCTTAACAATTCCAATATACATCTTTACCCTCTGGTATCTCTCGTATATTCCCAGAGTATGATCTGTGCTGACAGACCTTCATCCGGGATCTTGTGCATCCCGGTAAGCACCCGGCCCAGCTCTTCCCCGGTTGGTGGACATATCCCGTCAAGCTTGG
>Ga0334893_1000888_pt1 | contig 33549 bp, 29 predicted proteins | sample GraSluR3_MG_5_FD_207218 | JGI IMG/M metagenome (GOLD analysis project Ga0334893, IMG submission 207218) | Sludge microbial communities from methane-producing bioreactor in Wageningen University, Netherlands - Granular Sludge_09_05-R3 | ecosystem: Engineered > Bioreactor > Anaerobic >...
ATTAAAATTGCTCAGGGAGAGTTTATTTTAATATTAAATCCAGACACAGAACTTAAGCCCGAGGCTATTAAAACTTTATTTAGCTATATTAAAGAAAATAAGGATGTTTATATTATTGGCCCTAAACTTTTAAACCCTGATTTGAGTTTACAATATTCTTGTTCTTACTTTCCTCGTCCTTGGACTCCGATTTTTAGAAGAACTTTTATTGGTAAATTTTTTCAAAAACATTTGGATTGGTTTTTAATGAAGGATTTTGATCATAAAAGCACTCGGGAAGTTGATTGGTTGATGGGTTCTTGCTTGTTGATAAGGGGTAATGATTTCGATGGCTTTGATGAAAGATTTTTTATGTATTTTGAAGATATTGATGTTTGTCGTCGCGCTTGGCATTATGGTAAAAAAGTTGTTTATCACCCAGAAGCTGAAGTGATTCACCATCATGCTCGAGAAAGTGCTAAAAAACCGTGGTATCTAGGAGTTATAAAGAGCAAATTAACCAGAGAACATATTAAATCCTGGTTTAGATATTTTTTAAAGTGGGGTTTTAAAAAATAGTTTAATTTTGTTATTGTATAAATAGGTTTATTTAGTTTATAATAAATTTTTATAAGTAAGTTTTTAATTATGAAAAAAGTAAGAAAAGCTATTATGCCAGTTGCTGGCTTCGGAACCAGATTTTTACCAGCGACTAAGGCTCAACCCAAAGAAATGTTGCCAGTAGTAGACAAGCCAGTTATTCAATATATGGTAGAAGATGCTGTTTCTGCCGGAATTGAAGAAATAATTTTTGTAACTGGTCGAGGCAAAAGAGCTATTGAAGATCATTTTGATTATTCCTTTGAATTAGAACATACTTTAGTTGAGAAAAATAAACTAGATTTAGTTGCTAAAATTAAAGAAATAGATTCTTTGGCTAAATTTTCTTATGTTAGACAATCTATTCCAAAGGGTGACGGTCATGCTATAAATTGTGCTTCTCATTTAGTTTTTGATGAACCAGTTTTAATAATGTTTGGGGATACTTTGTATGACGCTCCCGTTTCTCCAGTTAAACAGATTATTGATTTGTACAACCATTATCAAGACCCAGTAATCGGATTGTCTGAAGTTAATAGAAACAAAGTAGATAAGTTTGGTGTTATCGATGGACTTGATTTAGGTGAGGGTAGTTATGAGATAAAAAAATTTGTTGAAAAACCAAAAATAGAAGAAGCTCCTTCTAACTTAGCCGCTGTTGGTTTGTATGTTATTACTCCTGAGGTTTTTAAAGTTTTAGGAAACATGAAAAGTGGTAAATCAGGGGAAATTAGATTGGCCGATGCTTTTGACATAATGCTTGAGAAAAATCGCCCTTTGTATGGCAAAAAAATAGAAGGTGAGTGGCTAGACACTGGAAGTAAATTTAACTTTATTAAAGCCACTATTAAGCTTGGCTTAAAAGATGGTGAAATCAAGGAGGATTTAGCTAGTTTTATTAAAGATATTTCAAAAAATATTTAATTGATTTTATGAGTCATTTTACTAGGAGAATAATTTTTTGGTCCTTCTTTTTGTTGTTTATTGTTTTGACTTTTTATTTCTCTTTGGTGGCTAGTGGTTATTCTATAAATTGGTCGTTTTTGAAAGATCCTTGTAAGATTGGTTTTTTACAAAAGACAGGTATTTTAGCGCTTAACTCTAATCCTAGCGGAGCTCAAATTGAGTTGGATAGAAATTTTAAAAGTTTTTTTTCTTCCAAAGATATATTAAAAGATAAAAAAATAAAAACTCCTTATAAAATTAAAAATTTAATTCCAGGCGAATATATTTTAAATATTGAGCTTGATGGTTATTGGCCCTTTGAAAAAACAGTCTATATTAATCCCGGACAAACAACTTATTTGGAAGATATTGTTTTGTTAAAAAAAACACTACCAGTCATGCTTTTTTCTTCTCCTATTCAGGAAATAAAAATAAATAATTTTTCGTCTCATCTTGTTTTCTTGGATGATGATAAATTTTTTGATATTAATAACGAAGCAGAAATTAAGTTAGAAGAAAATATAGAAAGTTTAGATTTTTTAGGAGAAAACTTCCTTCTTATAAATGATAAAAAAATATTTGATTATAAAGAAAAAAGATATTTAGATTTTAAAGTTAAAGACAGTATTAATATTCATAAAATTAAAAATGATAAAAATAATTTGTATTATTTAGATTCTGATTCTTTGTTTTCTTATAACCTTATTTCTAAGGAGGACAATCTTGTTTTGAGCGACTTTGATCTTGTTGATTATTATTTTTCAGGTGATTATGTTTTTTTAATTTCTCAAAATGAAAGTATTAATCAATTTAAAATTTATTCAAATAAAGACAAAAAAATAATAAGAATTATTGACTTGCCTTTTGGTGGTAACTACAAATTTATACCTTCGGAGAATAATTTTGTTTTTATTTATGATCAGCTTTATTCTTCCTTGCATTTAATTGACCCTTTTTCACAATTAAATCCTACTAGGGAGATTTTGAGGAACGTTAAAGATATTAATTTTATAGATAGTAATAGTTTTATTTATTTTTCTGATTTTGAAATTAGAATTTTTAATCTATCTTTAATGCAAAGCTCTTTAATTTCTCGTTTTGAAAAAGAAATTAAAAGTTTGTTGTGGCATCCCCGAGCTTATGTTATTTTTTCTGATGGCAAAAATATAAAAGCTATTGATTTCAAATATGATAAGTATATTACAACTTTATTTACTTTTGATTTGGTTTCTGGATTAAAATTAGATAAAAATGGTGGCAGTCTTTTTTTTACAGGTAAGATTGGAAATCGAGAAGGTTTGTATAAGTTGTTTATTCAATAGTGTAGTGCTATAATTTTATTATTATAATTAGAAAATTTTTATGCCCAAATTTATTATTAATGGTCAAAGACCTTTGGCAGGCGAAATTGAGGTTAAGGGAGCTAAAAATCTAGCCTTAAAAGTTATTCCAGCTTCTATTTTATCAGCTGAGCCAATGATTATTGGCAATTTACCTCATATAGAAGACATTGATAAGTCTTTGCAATTAATCAAAGAGATTGGCTTTAAGGTAGGTCTTAAAAATTCAACAGTAACAATTGAAACAAAGCATGTTAAAACCATAGAGCTTCCGGATAAACTGGCTGACAAGTTTAGAACATCTATTATGTTTGTCGGTCCGCTCTTAGCTAGATTTAAAAAGGTGAAGTTTCCTCATCCTGGTGGTTGTGTTATTGGTGCTGGTGGTCGACCAATAGATTTATTTTTAGATGGTTTTACTTCTATGGGGGCTAAAATAAAAGTATCGGGTAAATATTATTGGATAGAAGCACCTAAGTTAAAGGGAACTGATTTCTTTTTTCCTAAGGTGTCAGTTACTGGCACTGAAAGCTTGATGATGACTGCTTGTTTGGCTGAAGGTAGAACAATCCTTAGAAATTGTGCCATGGAACCAGAAATAAAATATTTAGCTGATTATTTAAATAGAAATGGAGCTAAAATAAGTGGTGCTGGAACCTCAACTATTATAATTGATGGTGTTAAAAAAATAGGAGCTGGTAAAATAAAAATTATGCCAGACAGAATTGAAACTGGTTCTTTTGCTATTATGGCTGCTGCTACTAATTCAGAGATACTTATTAAAAATTGTAATCCAGAGCATATTTCTGCTCTTTTAGCGATTTTTGATAGAATAGGAGTTAAATTTGAAATTGGCAAGGATTGGATTAAGATCAAAAAATCTAATGGTATTTCAGCTTATAACATTCAAACCCATGAATATCCTGGCTTTCCAACTGATTTACAATCTCCTTATACAGTTTTAATGACTCAGGCTAAAGGAGTTTCTTTAATTCATGAAACTATTTATGATCGTCGTTTGATTTGGACTGACATGTTATCTCAAATGGGGGCTAATGTTACTATGTGCGATCCTCATCGAGTAGTTGTTATTGGTCCAAGCAAACTATATGCCAAGAAATTAATTAGTCCTGATATTAGAGCTGGTATTGGCTTAATTATTGCTGCTTTGATTGCTAAGGGCACAACTGAGATTGATAATATTTATCAAATAGATCGTGGTTATGAAAAAATTGATGAACGTTTGCGAAAGTTAGGAGCTGATATTGTGAGAATTGATTAGTCTGATTTGACAATTTAATTAAATTTGTTAATATATATAAACCAAAGGAGCTAGAGTTTCCCTGCTTTTTGGTTTATGAGATTTAATTTATAAAAATAATAAAAATATGTCTAAATTAGCTGTTATTAAGACTGGAGGAAAACAATACAAGGTTAAAGAGGGTGATGTAATTAAAATTGAAAAACTACCAGTTGAAGATAAGGCAAAGGTTAAATTTGAAACTTTAATGGTTGCCAGTATTGATGGATCTTCTTTAGATTTAGGAAGCCCTTCTTTGGGTGAAAAAGTTGAAGGAGAGGTTGTGTCTAGTGGAAAAGCAAAAAAAGTTACAGTTGTAAAATATAAAAGCAAAACTAGATATAAAAGAACTATCGGTCACAGACAAGAATTTACTCAGGTTAAAATTGAAAAAATTGCTTAAGCTCAGTATATATAAAAACACCTCCAAATAAGGGGGTGTTTTTTTGTAACACTTTTGGAACTAAAGACTTTTACTTTAATTCATTGCGATATTTTAAGGCATTAGATAGGGTTATTTCATCAACATACTCTAGATTAACTCCAGTAGATAGTCCTTGTGCTAATTTGCTAATTTTTATTTTAGGACTGTTTAATAATCTTTTTAGATAAAGAACGGTTGTTTCGCCTTCCATGGTGGGGCTAAGAGCTAATATAATTTCTATTTTTTTGTTTTTTTTAATCAACTCATTGGTTAGACTTACTAGTTTTTTTATGTTTATTTTTTCTGGTCCAATATTTTCAATGGTATTTATAAGGCCGCTTAGAATAAAATATTTTCCTTTGTAATTTTTAGTATTTTCAATATTAATCATGTCTTGAAAGCTGGCTACCACACATAAAATGTTGTCTGATCTTTTATCATCAGCACAAATTTGACAAATATCTTTTTCAGAAAAAGCTAGGCATTTTTTGCAAAATTTTAAACTATCAGCCAGATTATGCAAGTCTTTGGCTAATAATTTGTTTTGTGCTGGTGTTTGTTTTATTAAATGAAAAACATATCTTTCAGCTGTTTTACGGCCAACACCTGGTAGTTTTGATAATTGTTGTACTAGATTTTCTATTATTTTAGGATAATGTATTGACATTTTTTATCAAATAGTATATATTTTTTTAGTAGTTTTTTAACAATTTAATCTTTTTATATGATAGCATCTTTTTTTACAAGAACTAAATCCTCCCAAAAGGTAGAGGTGGAAATCAACTCGGTCATTTTAATTAACAGCAAAAATGAACCGGTGCAAGTTGGGTATCGCTTAGTAAAGCTAAGGCCAAAAAATTTTTTTAGGAGTTTAATACTCAGAAAAAACAATGAGCCTCGCTCTGTTATTTTTGTAGGCAACCAACAAACAGCTCAAACTAGAGCTGCAAACAAGTATTATTATGAAAGGGCTTTAAAGTTAAAGGAAGGGGAGGTTTATCGGATAAAAAAAATTTTGTATAACAGTGATTTGGAAAAATTAGAAAAAGAAGAAAGAGAGGCGGTTTTTTCTCTCAATTAGTAATTTTATTTTTTATTATTTTCTTAATTTTTTTGATTTTTATTTTGCGCTCTCCTTGGAGAGCGCTTTTTATTAACTCAAACCAGGAAATCCTCCCATTTCTTGCATTTTTTTAGCCATAATCCTTTGAGTTTTTTTAATGGCTTCATTGAACAAGTCTTTGCTAGTTTTGGCAATTTCTTCTTTTGATAAATCATTGTTTATTTTTAAATCAGTAACTTCCATGTTTCCATTCATACTTAGTTTAATGCCGTTTTTTTCAACTTCAACTTTTTCATCAGCTAAAGCGCTTTGCATTGTTTTGGCTTGACTTCTTAAATCTTTTAATTGTTTTAATTTGTTAAACATAAATTTAATATTATTTTTTAAATTATTATTTTATAAAATTGTTATTTATAAATTACTACTCTTCTTCTTTTTTGCTTAAGTTTCTAAAACTGGCAGTTTCTTCCGAGAAGAATAAATCAACTTTTCCGGTTGGGCCATTTCTGTGCTTGGCAATGTGTATTTCTGCCTTATATCTTTCTTCCATTGATAGCTCTTGAACATTAAAGGCTCTGTCAGCTGCTTTTCTGTAAATAAACATAACAACGTCGGCATCTTGTTCAATTGAGCCAGAGTCTCTTAAGTGGGATAGTCTTGGGATTGAGGCTCCGCTTTGTTGTTCGGCGGCACGAGAGAGCTGAGCCAGAGCTAAAACAGGAACGTTTAATTCTCTAGCGATACCTTTTAAACCTCTACTAATTTCTGATATTTCTTGAACTCTGTTATCTCCATACTTTCCTCGGCCTTCCATTAACTGTAAATAGTCAATAACTATTAAACCTAAACCTCTTTCTGATTGTAAGCGACGACTTTTAGCTCTGATTTCCATTACAGAACAATTAGGTGAATCATCAATATAGATAGGTGCTTCTGATAAAGAACCCATAGCTTCTCCGATTTTTTGAAAGTCATTATCTTCTTCTTTTTCAGAAAGGTTACCAGTTCTCATTTTCCAGAGGTTGACATTGGCTTGAGCACAAAGCATTCTGTCAACTAATTGTTCCTTACTCATTTCTAAAGAAAAGACGCCAACCCCAACTTTGTTTTTTATTGCTGCTTGCCTGGCGATGTCTAGAGCAAAAGATGTTTTACCAACACTGGGTCTAGCTGCTAATATAATTAAATCAGATTTTTGTAATCCGGCTAGTAAGTTGTCTAAGTCGTAAAAACCAGTTGATAATCCTCTTAAGTTTCCGCTTCTTTTATGTAATTCGTCTATTCTTTCAAAAGCTTCAGTTAATAAATTATCAATACCCAAAAAAGAATTTTTGAGAAATTTTCTTGATACACCAAATATTTTTTTTTCAGCTTGATCTAAAACGTCATCGATATCTCTTTCTTCCTCAAAGCTTAAGTCCATTATTTCACTGGCTGAAATTTGCAATCTTCTTAGGGTTGCTTTTTTTTGAATTAAGTTAGCATAATAAGAAACGTTGGCAGCAGTTGCTACGGTATTAGACAACTGAGCTAAATAAGTTCTTCCACCAACTTCATTTATTAATTTTCTCTCTTCTAATTTGTTGGATAAGGTTATGATATCAATTGGTTCTTGATTATTAAAAAGTTCAACCATTGCTTCGAAAATATGCTTATGATTATTGTAATAAAAATCATCGGCATGGAGAATGTCGACAGTTTTAAAAATTGCATCTTTGTCTAAAAGTAAACATCCTAAAAGAGATTGCTCAGCTTCAATATTTTGTGGTGGAACCTTTTCTAGTGATGAACTTTGCTTGTTTTCAGGCATTTTTTTATTTTATTTTTAGAATATTTATATAATAACAGAATATAGTATTTTATCAAGATTGATTTTTGTTTAAATGTTCAGTTTTTTTCAACTAATTTTCCACTATTTTTTATTTTTTAAATTTTTAGTTCTAGCTCTTGCCAAAAATTATTTTTTACTTTATAATCAAAATAGTCATAAATTTATTAATTTATGATTGTTTTTTGATTTTTTTGTTGCGCTCATAGCTCAGTTGGTAGAGCAGCTGCCTTTTAAGCAGAAGGTCGCAGGTTCGAATCCTGCTGGGCGCACAAATCAGCCGCCTTAGCTCAGTTGGCCAGAGCGACTGTCTTGTAAACAGTAGGTCGTCGGTTCGAACCCGACAGGCGGCTCAAGAACACCCCATTAGGGGTGTTTTTTTATTTATTTAAATATTTATAGTATAAATGTTGGTTTTTATCTCTTTTCTCTTTTATTTTTTTGTTTTTATTTAAAATTTTTTGTATAATGTTATATAACAAATATGAATATTTTTTATTTTGGTTAACAAGATAAATAATATGATTTAATTATATTAATTTTTTAAAAGTAATAAAAGTTTGTAAACACTTTATTTATAAACTTGGCTTTAAAATTATGGGAATTTTTTTAAAGAAATTTAAATTTATTTCTTTTTGTTTGTTGTTTTTATTTTTATTACCATTGGCAACCAATGCTAGTGATTTAACTAGTAGACTAAAAGGAAGAATATTGCTTCAGGTAGAGGCAAATGGTGAGGCTTGGTATTTAAATCCAACAACCGAGAAGAGATCGTTTTTAGGAAGACCTCATGATGCCTTTTCTATTATGAGAAATCAAGGCATTGGCATAACCAACATTGATTTAGGTAAAATTCCAGTTAATCTAGATTATGTGTCTGGGTCTGCTTATGATTTAAATGATCAAAATAATAGGTTAGATTATAATTTTGCCAAAAAACATGCTGGTAAAATTTTCTTCAAGTAGAAGAAAACGGTGAAGCTTGGTATATTTATCCAGGGGATAATAAAAGATATTTTTTAGGAAGACCTCACGATGCTTTTGCAATTATGAGAAATTTGAGCTTAGGTATTACTAATACTAATTTAGATAAGATATCAGAAGATTTAAATTTTGGTAAAAAATATACAGAATATAAAACAGCTGGAACCTATGGTCCAGATACAGGTCTGGAAGTAGTAGAAGGAGATGTTTCTATTAAGGTAGATGGGGTTATCTTACAGAACTTGCATATTAAGGGTGATTTAATTATTGCCGAAGAGCTTGGAGAGGGTGATGCTACCTTAAATAATGTTACAGTAGATGGAAAAACTTATATTAGGGGTGGTGGAGAAAACAGTATTCATATTAATGGAGGAAATTTTAATCAAATTATAGTTGAACAAACATCAAGTGGCGCTGTTCGTGTAGTCGCAATTGGTGTTAATGGTCTGGAGGTGGTTATTTCAGAAAGTGCTAGTGGACAAGGAGTTATTTTGAGTGGTAATTTTGACAGTGTCCAAGTAAATGCTCCTAATATTTTTATTGAAACATCTGGAGAATCAAATATTTCCAGTATTAGCATTTCAGAGTTAGCCCAGGGAGCTCAAATTTCTTTAAGCGCCGAAACTACAGTAGCCAATATGGTCTTTGATGCGCAAGCTGATGTAAGTGGTGAAGGAACAATTCAAATAGCTGAGATTAATTCTGATGATGTTAGTTTTGAGACCGCTCCGCAACAAGAAACAAGCTCAAACGATGTTAGTGATTCTACAGGAGCACAAACAACAATTACTCCTATTTTTATACCTTTTTTTGCTGGTGGTGGAGGAGGAGGAAGTAATACTATAGATGTAACGGGCATTAGTGTTAATAAAGCAAGCGCTGTTGTTGTTTTAGGGAGCAATACTGAAACTATAGTAGCGACTATTAGTCCAAGCAATGCTACTAACAAAAATGTTAACTGGACTTCAAGCAATAGCAGTGTGGCTACTGTTTCTGGAGGAGTGGTGACTGCAGTTTCTATTGGTACGACCACTATAACTGCTATTTCCTCAGCTGATGTAAGTAAGACGGCCATAACAGAAGTAACTGTTACGGCTGACAAATCAATCTTGTCATCAGACATTACAAGTGCTGAATCAAATAGAGATTCCGTTATAGTAAGTGCAGATGGAAGTGATGTTTTAACAACAGTTGAGTGGGTAACAACAGCTGATGTTTCAACTTATCAAACTGCCATTAACATAGCTCAAGCTGTTTTAGATGATGTAACAGCAAATCAAGCTACGGTTGATACAGCTGTAACAGACTTAGGCACAGCTACAACAAATTTTAATACTGCTAAAGATTATGGAACATTAAAGGTTACTCCAGTTGTAGACACTGCCGTTTCAGCTACAGCAATTAATGCTTATGAAACTTTAGGTGACTCTACTTTATCTGGAACTTTTAAAGATCCAAATACTAATGCCGCTGTTTCTGGAACATTTACCTGGGATGATGGTAATGCAACAGTTGTAAATGAAACAGCTACTTATGCTTGGACATTTACTCCAACTAATACAACTGATTATACTACAGCTGTTGGAAGTATAGAGGTGGTTGCTATTGTTGACAAATCAATCTTGTCATCAGACATTACAAGTGCTGAATCAAATAGAGATTCCGTTATAGTAAGTGCAGATGGAAGTGATGTTTTAACAACAGTTGAGTGGGTAACAACAGCTGATGTTTCAACTTATCAAACTGCCATTAACATAGCTCAAGCTGTTTTAGATGATGTAACAGCAAATCAAGCTACGGTTGATACAGCTGTAACAGACTTAGGCACAGCTACAACAAATTTTAATACTGCTAAAGATTATGGAACACTTGATCTTTCTGATTTCACTCCATCATTAGTTGACCCTGGAGATAAAACTGAAGGATTAACTTTTGGCATAAATCTTTCTGGAGCAGTAGATGTTAACGGTGATAATCTTTCTGGTGATATTAATGTAACTGTTTATAGTGATGTAGAGGCTCAGAATATTTTAAACAATCAACCCATTACTTTTACTGCTGGTTCAGCTAGTTTCCCAATGGATTTATTTGGTGCTGGTTTACATACCTTAACAATAACAGTTGATGGTGTAACTAATACAGAGACTTTAGCAGTTAATGTTATTGCTTCCCTAGCTTCTATTACTCCAAATACAGCTACTTTTGACAACAAAGATGCAAGTGCGACAATAACAGTTACTGACTTAATAGACGCTGAAGGGGTTGATACTTTAGCTCATTTTATTTCTGATGATGGTTCTATCTATGCCTTCATGATGAATGATGATGCTACAACTTTAGTTGATGTAACAGTGACAAAGGCCGCTGCTAGTGCTGATTTGTTAATATCTACACCTTCTCAAGCTACAAGCGCCGGAGCTTATTCGTTGTTTATTAATAGACCTGATGGAAATATGTGGGAAATTGATGTTACGGTTACTGATCTTTAATTAAAAACATTTTATTTTTAAAAGAGCGAGTTTTTTTGACTCGCTCTTTTTTGACTCGCTTTGTTTTGTTTATAGCTCAGCTGGCCAGAGCGACTGTCTTGTAAACAGTAGGTCGTCGGTTCGAACCCGACAGGCGGCTCAAAAACACCTCTTTAGGGGTGTTTTTTTATTTATTTAAATATTATATAATAAAAATATAATTTTTGTTGTAAACAGTGATCGTAAAAATTAAGTTTAAACGTTTTTAGGTTTATCAAACTATGAGAAAAAATATAAATTTTAAAATATATACCTTGGGCTGTAAAATCAATCAATATGATTCAGCTTCTTTAAAGAATTTTTTAATAAAAAAAGGTTTTAAAAAGGGAAGTGAAAATCTTGATATTATTATTATTAATTCTTGTTCAGTCACTAAAGTTGCTATACATAAAGCTCAAAAACTAATGTCCTCTCTAAAAAAAGAATTTTCTAAGGCAAAGATAGTTTTAATAGGTTGTTGGCCTAGGGTTTACACTAATTTAAAAGAAGATAGAGCTGATTTAATTTGGTTTGGTAAAAGTGATAACTGGGAGAATTTTTTCTTGGAAATTGAAAAAACTTTTTTTTCTGATTTAGCTAAAAATAATTCTTGCCAAAACAATCAAAAAGAAAAAACTTTAAAAACAATAGGTGACCGTAGTCGTTATTTTATAAAAGTTCAAGATGGTTGTAGTCAATTTTGTTCTTATTGTGTTATTCCTTTTGCTCGCGGTCCTTTAAAAAGTAGAAAAGTTGAAGATATATTAAGCGAAATAAAAAGTGCTTGTCAGACTGGTTATCAAGAAATAGTTTTATCTGGTATTCATTTAGGTCTTTATGGAGTTGATTTTAAAGATGGGCAAATTAACCTTTTTTATTTATTAAAAAAAATTTTAGAAGTAGATCATTCTTTTCGAATTAGACTTAGTTCTATTGAGATAAATGAGCTAAGCGATGATATTTTAGAATTAACAGCCAAGTCAAAGGGTCGTATTTGTCCTCATTTTCATATATCTCTCCAATCAGGTAGCGATAAAATATTAAAATTAATGAATCGCCCTTATAACACTTCTTATTTTGAAGAAAGAATTAAAAAGATTAGAGAATTAATACCAGATGCCTCTATTTCAACTGATGTTATAGTTGGTTTTCCTGGAGAGGATGAAAATGATTTTGTTGATTCTTATAATTTTTGTCAAAAAATGTTTTTTGCCAAGATTCATGTTTTTTCTTTTTCGGCTCATGAAAAGGCTAGAGCTTATTATTTTCCTAATCAAAATAATTTAGCAATTATTAAAGAAAGGTCTAAAAAATTAAGAGCCCTTTCGCTTGATATGGAAAAAAAACATTTGGATTTTATTTTAAGCAAGGCTTCTTTTTTGGATGTTTTGGTTGATAAAAATAGTGGTTTGATTGTTAAGGGTAAAACTCAATATTATTTTGATTACTCATTTGATTTTAAAAAATATTCTAAAGTTGGAACAAGACCATCTCCTGGAAAAATATTTAGGCTAAATTTAAAATAAATACTTTTAAAACTTTATTTTTTATTTAAGTTTTATTTATAGCTATTGTTTTATAGTTATCAAAATAAAGAACTTAAATTTAGTAAAATGAATTTAATAATAAAATACAAGAAATATTTGTTTGTTTTTTTGTTGAATCTTGTAATGTTTTTTGGTTTATTTTTGTGCGGAGTTCATCGTTCTGATTCATCTTTTTTGTCTTTTGTTTTTTTGTGGCTAGTTTCTTTTGTTTTTATTAATTTTATTATTTTTTGTTTGTTTGAAATAATAAAAAGAGAAAGAAATATTTTTTTAAAAGGAAAAGAAGATTTTTCTTTTAGGATGACTAAGTGCCTGGATAAAATGGCCGAGAATTATAACATAATAGAGATTAGCAAAATTTCTTTCGGCATTTATCATGATTTAGCTAATATTTTAACTGTTCTTGGCTTGTCCTTGGAACAATTGAAATCTACTTGCTTTTCTCAAGGGAACAAGAGCAATAATCATCAGTGTGTTAACTATAATAATTTAATAGATGTATCAACCAAGGCTTTTTCCTTGGTTTCTTTTTTAAAGGACCAATACAAAAATAAAGTGAGTTTTAATAGATTTGAAATAGCTGAAGAGATAAAAAAAAGTTTATCGCTTTTTAATTTTTATTTTAAAAAATATAAAATTGATATAAAATTATCCTTACAAAACAATCTTTTTTTATTTTCTAATAAGATAAAATTTTCTCAAATAATTATTAATTTAATAAGTAATTCAGTTGATTCTTTAAAACAAAAGGGAAATAATTTTTCAAGAAAAATATATATTAAGCTTTGTGAAAATAATAAATTTATTTATTTGATTTTTAAGGACAACGGCATTGGTATTGATTCTGATAATTTGAACCTTATTTTTAAACCATTTTTTTCTTTAAAGAATAAACCCGGTGACATTAATTGTGGTTTGGGTCTGTTTTCTTGCAAAAAAATAATAGAAAATGACTTTTTGGGAAGAATAAAAGTTAAGAGTGATTTTGGTCAAGGCGCTAAATTCATAATCAAGATTCCTTTAGATTCTGTTTGATTTTTTATCTCTGCGATGTTATTATTTATCTATAACAATTTTTTATGAGTGAAGATAGAATAGTTAGTCCAAGTGAAAATATTAGCGAAGACAAAAGCTTTGATCTTAATTTAAGACCAAGGAATTTTTCTGATTATATCGGTCAAGACAACATTAAAACTAATCTACAAATTAGCATTAAAGCAGCTTCTAAAAGATCAGAACCAATTGATCATGTTTTATTTTATGGTGCTCCTGGCTTGGGTAAAACAACCTTAGCTCATGTTATTTCTAATGAGATGACTGCTAATATTAAGATAACTTCCGGCCCAGCTATTGAGAGAAGCGGTGACTTGGCTGCTATTTTAAGCAATTTAAGTGAGGGTGATATATTGTTTATTGATGAAATACATAGACTTAATAAAACAGTTGAGGAAATTTTGTATCCAGCTATGGAAGATTTTGCTTTGGATTTAATAATGGGAAAGGGTCCTGGGGCCAGAACAATTAGAATTGACCTACCTAAATTTACCATCATTGGTGCCACTACTAGAGCTAGCATGCTTTCAGCTCCTTTAAGAGATCGTTTTGGAATTGTTCATCATTTAGACTTTTACGAAGAAAATCATATACAACAAATAATAAAAAGAAGTTCTGCTATTTTAGGTGTTGAAATTGAAGAAGAAGCTGAAAAATTAATTGCTGAAAGATCTCGTAAAACTCCTAGGATTGCTAATCGATTATTAAAAAGAGTCAGAGATTTTTCAATGGTTGAAGGAGACGGCATAATTAGTAAAGAGATTTGTTTGAAATCTTTTGAAATTTTAAATGTTGATAAATATGGACTAGATCATGTTGATCGAAAAATTTTAAATACCATTATCAATAAATTTAGAGGAGGGCCAGTTGGCTTGAATACATTAGCTGCAGCCACTGGAGAAGATATGTCAACCATTGAAGATGTTTATGAGCCATATTTAATGCAACTTGGCTTCTTAGATAGATCTTCTAGGGGGAGAGTCGCTACTGATGCTGCCTTTGGTCATTTAGGTTTAGATAAAAAATAATTTATGAATTTATCCGAATTTGATTATTATTTACCTCAAGAATTAATAGCTCAAGAACCAGTAAATCCGCGGGATCATTCCCGCCTTTTAGTTTATAATCGTCAAAAAAAAGAGATAACGCATTCTTTTTTCTATAATATTATTGATTTTTTAAAAAAAGATGATTTGCTTTTTGTTAACAATTCTAAAGTTTTTAAAGCTAGAATTTTGGCCAGAAAAGAAAGTGGTGGTCAGGTTGAAATTTTTTTATTAAAAAATATTAATAAAGAAAAAAATATTTGGCAGTGTCTTATTGGTGGCAAGGTCAAGCCTGGTTTTAAATTATTTTTTAATGATATTTTTTTAGCAAAAGTTTTAGAGAAAGAGGATAATACTTTTTTTGTTTCTTTTTCAGAAAATTATTTAAAATTTATTAAAACTTTGGAAAAAATTGGTCAAACTCCTTTGCCACCTTACATTAAAAGAGATGAAAAAAATAAAAAAGATGATTTAAATTATCAAACTGTTTATGCCAAAGAAGATAAAATTGGCTCTTCGGCTGCTCCAACAGCTGGTTTGCATTTTACAGATGAACTTTTAAATAAAATAGAAAAAAAAGGCATAAGAATTGTCGAAGCTAGTTTGCATGTTGGTTTAGGGACTTTTTTGCCAATTAAGGTTGAAAATATTTTAGAACATAAAATGCACAGCGAAGATATAGAGATTTCAGCTGAAACAATTAACTTGATAATTGAAGCTAAAAATAAGGGCAGGAGAATAGTGGCTGTTGGCACAACCTCTTGTAGAATTTTAGAAAGTTTAAGTTCTTATTTAAATTTTGAAAAAAATGGTCAAATTAAAAAATATCAAGGTGATGATTTAAATTTTTCTACTGATATTTTCATTTATCCTGGTTATAATTTTAGAATAGTTGATTGTTTACTTACTAATTTTCATCTTCCTAAATCAAGTTTGTTGCTTTTAGTTAGCGCTTTGACTGGACAAGGGCAGGCGTTAAATCTTTATCAAGAAGCAGTTAATCTTAAATATCGATTTTTTAGTTATGGTGATGCTATGCTGATAATTTGATTTTTACTAATATTTTTGTTAAATTTTACTTATATATATTAAAATATAAATTATGTTAAGAAATGTTATTGAGTTTTTTAAAGTAGTAATTATTTCTCTTTTGATAATCTTGCCGATTAGGTATTTTGTTATACAACCCTTTTATGTTAAGGGGGCTTCCATGGAGCCAAACTTTCATGATCATGAATATTTAATTATTGACGAGATTTCTTATCGCTTTGACAGCCCTCAAAGAGGAGAGGCTGTTGTTTTCAGATATCCTTTAAATCCCAAAGAATATTTTATTAAAAGAATTATTGCCTTACCGGGAGAAAAGGTGGAAATAGTTGATGGCGATATTTATATTTTTAATGATGAAAATTCAAGAGGCTTTGTCCTTGATGAATCTTTTTACCTGGACAATAATATTGAGACCAGTGATATAGAGGAGGGCTTTATTGATTTGGAGGATGATGAATATTTTGTCTTAGGCGATAATCGTCATGCTTCAATGGATTCTCGCAGTTTTGGTCCTGTTAATAAAAGTTTTTTAGTGGGCAGAGTTATGCTCAGAGCTTGGCCTTTTAGAGACTTTACTTTTTTTAAAAAATTGAATTATTATAACAATTAATTTCAAAAATATGGGTAGAAGGAAAAAAGGCGAGAAAAAAATTTCTTTTGTTAAAAAGCCTTCAAGAAATAATGCTTCTAAAAATCTTAAAGATAGAGCTTCAGTTAAAAATTTTCAAAGACTTTTAGGGATGAAAGATGTTTTACCAGTTGATTACAAGTTTTTAGGGCCTATAATTAAAAAGATTGAGGATTATGCTCACTGTTATGGGTTTAACAAGATGGATGTTCCAGTAATTGAGGGTTTTCCTTTGTATAAAAAAACATTAGATAAAAACAGATTGAACAATCTTTTTATTTTAGAGCAAAAAGGAGGAGAAAAAAGTTGTTTAAGGCCAGACTTGATCCACGGCATGGCTCGGGCCTTGGTTGAACACAATATTCTGAACACCCAAGAGAGGCCTTCTAAGTTTTTCTCAATTGGTCCAGTGTTTAGACAAGAAAAGGTTAGGGGAGGTGTTTACAAACAATTTACTCAATTTAATTTCAGTATTTTTAATGATACTAAACCAGCATCTGACGCTTTTTTAATCTTTTTGGTTTATAACATTTTTAAGGAATTGCAAATTGATGTTCAGGTTCAGATAAATAGTCTGGGTGATAATATTTGCCAGAAAGAATTTTTGTCTAAATTTATTAAATCCTTTAAAGATCGTGGAAGAAAAAATAAACTTTGTCCAGAATGTAAGAAAAATTTATTAAAAAATCCTACTTTATTGTTGGAATGTCAAGAAGAGTCATGTTTAAGTGTTCGCAATGAAATGCCTCAGATTATTAATTTTTTATCAGAAGAAAGCAATGCTCGTTTCTATAAGACTTTAGAATTTTTGGATGAAATGGATGTGAATTATAATTTTAATCCTTATTTAGTCAAAGATTTGGGTTCTTATAATGACCTTATTTTTGAAATTTGGCCAATAGAAAAAAATGGCGAGCTTAACAATCGCATATCTCTTGGTCGCGGAGGAAGATATGACAACCTATTCAACACGATGACCGGTCGAGACTTACCATTTTTAAGTTTTAATGGTGGAATTGAAAGGATGCTTATTAAGTCTAAAGAAAACAATCAGTTAATTGAAGAAAATAGAAATGATGTCGTTTTCTTGGCTCAAATTGATAGTCAATCAAAAATTAAGGCTATGTTTTTGTTTAAAGACTTGTTAAAGAGAGGCTTTAATGTTTTTCAGGCTTTTCATTTAGATGATTTAAAGGGTCAAATGGAAGAAGCTAAGAGTTACAAAGCAAATATTGTCTTAATTTTAGGTAAAAAGGAGTTAGCCGATGAAACAATTTTATTTAGAGACACTGATTCTGGAGTTCAAGAAATAATCGCTCAAAAGGATTTAATCGCTAGGCTTGAAAAAAATATTAAATAGTGTTATAGTCGTTTTGCTTAGAATTAATAAAAATAGAAAGGGGGTCAATATGGCTGATTTAAAAAGAAAAAAAGGAGAAAGTTTTGAAGCTTTTTTAAGACGTTTTAAGGGTGGCTTGAAGAATAATAAAAGATTGGAGACTTTTAGAGGTAAACAAACTTTTTCTAAAAAGAAAACCAAAATACAATTAAAAAAATCTGCTTTAGCTAAAATTGGTTTAGGTAAAAAGTATGAGATTTTAAGGAAGACTGGTAAATTAGAAGAAGGTAAAAAAATGAGATAAATAATTTATCAAAATAAAAAAGAGGGACTTTAAGGTCTCTCTTTTTTATTTTGTAAATATCTTTTTAAATTTATACAGAGGACTAGCTTGAGAGTATTGTTTAATTCTTTCTCTAGCATGTTTTGTTTTGGCAAAATCAAGCCATTGAATGTTTGGTCCTTTGCGATTTTTTTCAATTATAATTTCAACAATATCTCCATTTTTTAGTTCTTGATTTAAGGAGGCTATTTTTTCATTTATTAAAACTCCAGACGTTTTATTTCCAACGTCAGTATGAATAGCATAAGCAAAATCTATTGGTGTTGATTTTTCTGGTAATTCAATAACATCGCCTTTTGGAGAAAAAACAAATATTCTGTCTTGAAAAATATTGGTTTTTATTTCTTGAATAAATTTTTCGGTATCCTGATTTTCTTTTTGAATTTCAAGTATTTCTTTTATCCAGTTGGGCTTGCTGTAATCCTTGCTACCTTCATTTTTATAATTCCAATGAGAGGCCATTCCATATAAAGATTCTTCATGCATTTCCCTTGTTTTTATTTGAAATTCAGTCGCTTTTCCTTCGGGACCAATAATTGTAGTGTGAAGACTTCGATATCCATTTGGTTTAGGAATAGCAATATAATCTTTAAATCTTCTAGAGATTGGTTTCCAAATCGAATGTATTACTCCTAGTATTTTATAACATTCTTCAATATTATTAACTACAACCCTGAGGGCAAATACGTCATAAATTTCATCGAATTTTCTATCTTTTCTTTGCATTTTTTGCCAGATACTATAGAGATGCTTAAATCTAGCACTTATTTCATATTCTATATTCAGTTTCTTTAAATCTTCTTCTAAGCGATTTTTTACTTTAATAAAAAATTGATTTCTTTCGGCTTTTTTTTCTATTTCATATTTATATTCTATTTTTTTATATTCAGTAGGGTAGAGGTATTTAAAGCAAATATCTTCCATTTGCCACTTCAAGCGCCAGATACCCATCAGCCCAGCTATTGGAGCATATATTTCTAGTGTTTCCTTGGCTATTCTTTGTTGCTTGTTTTCTGGCAAGGCATCAAGTGTTTTAAGATTGTGAAGCCGATCGCAAAATTTAATGTAAATAATTCTAACATCATCAATAACGGCTAAAAACATTTTTCTTAAATTTTCTCTATATCTTTCTATGCCTCTGTATTTTATTTTACCTAATTTTGTTATACCATCAACTAATTTAGCTACATCTTTTCCAAAAATCTCTTCAATCTCCTCTACTGTATGTTCAGTGTCTTCTGGTACATCATGAAGTATTCCGGCTATAATAGTGTTCTGATCAGCTTTGATTTGGGCTAGATTAAAAGCAGTATGGAGACAATGTTCAATATAAGGCTCACCACCTTTTCTGAGCTGGTTTTTATGTGCTTTGTCAGCAAATTCATAGGCTCTAATCATTTCTTTAGTATCAATACTAGGGTTTTTTTCTAGAGCTTTTTTTAGTAATCTTTCAATTGTCATAAAAAATTTTATTATTTTATTTTTTATGCTATAATCTCTTTATATAATACCAAATAGTATTAAAATTAGCAATTTATAAAATTAAAATAATTTTTCTATGTTTAATAAGAAAAATAGTCTAAAAATAAGTTTTTTATTAATTTTTTCGGTTTTAGCTTTGTTTCTTTTTTTGAATTTTAATGAAGTTTTAGCCTCCTCCAATGATGTTTTTGGCATAAATACAGTTGATGATCAATTGGTTTTGGAAAAATCTGACCCTCGCCAGGTCGTGGCTAGAATAATTAATGTTTTTTTAGGTTTAATGGGGCTGATTGCTGTTTCTTTAATAATTTTTGCTGGCTTTACCTGGATGACTTCGGAGGGTAATGAGGAAAAAATATCTAAAGCTAAAGGGATTCTCAAAAGTGCTACTGTTGGTTTGTTTATTATTTTATCTGCTTGGGGAATAGTTACTTTCATTTTTAGAGAAATTGGAGGCGACACTGGACAAGGTCAAACAAGTAGTTCTAGCTCTAGTTATTTTCAAACTGGCTTAGGAGCGGTTGGTGCTTGTACGGTTGAAAGTGTTTATCCTGAACCAGGTCAAAAAAATGTTCCTAGAAACTCAATGATTATGGTTACTTTTAAAGAAGAGTTTTTGCCAGAAACTATTGCCTCTAATACGGTTATTTGTTTAGAAGAAAATTTTAATTTTGATTCAGCTGCTTGTTCAGATCCGATTAGCTTTAGTTTTGATAGTAGTGATAATAAAATTTTAGTTATTTTTCCTGATGAAGTTTTAGGGAATGAAAACAGTGACTCTTCTTACTTGGTTCATTTTTCTAATAATGTTTTAAATGCTGATGGAAGTCAATCGATTTTTAACACTTGTTCTCCTCAGTATTTATTGTGGAATTTCACAGTTAGCACTAAGCTTGATATTACACCTCCTAAGATTTTAAGTATTTTTCCGCAAAACGATGATAGTCCGGATAGCTCGGAAATTGCCTCAACCCTTCAGTTTGCCGAAGGTAATATTAATATTCTCGGTATCCCTGACTATTTTCAAGAAGCTGAGGTTCTTTCTGTTACTAGGGGTGGTGGCACTAGCAGTAATGCTACGGTTTTTGTGAATCAAAATTATAATAGTCAATATACTGAATTTACAGTTTCAATTAGCGCTACTTCTAAGGCTCAACTTTCTAGCGGAACAAATAATTTAGGTGCCTTTGATATTGTAAATAATCGTATTGATTTCACTAACTATTTTTCTTTTAATATTGAAGGTGATTTTGAAAGTGGTAATTCTTGGAATGTTGTTTTGAAAAAAATGCTTCCAGCTGACAAAATAAAGGTTGGGTCTTATGAGTATACTTTTGTTAATGAAGCAAGCTCTGGTTATAACATTCAAGTGGCTGGTAATACGATTGATCAAACTCAAAACATTTGTATAGCTTTAAACAGTCATCCTAACGTTGAAGTTTATTCTTGTTCTGGAAATGTGATTAATCTTAGATCTAAGGTTGGTGGTTCAGTTGGAAACTCAATTGTTTTACAGTCTTATACAGACAAAATAAGTGTTGATCCTTTTAGTGGTGGAGTTGACAGGGTGGAGAGGGTGATAGTCAATGATAAAAGAGATAAGCCTATGAACTCTGGAATTCAAATTGTTTTTGATGAAGCTATTAACCCACTAACTGTTTCTGGTGAAAGTGAGGAGGTGCAGGATTATATTAGGGTTTTAAATGTTTCTAACGGAAATGCTCTAATTAGTGGAAAGTTTAAAATATCTCCTGACTATAGAACGGTAGAATTTATTTCTAATTTTAAATGTGGGGCTAATAGTTGCGGTGAAGATATTTTTTGTTTACCAGCTAGTAGTAATATAATGGTTGAAGTATCAGCTGCTAATCTTTTTGATTGTGACTCTAATGATAATAATTGCGCTAACAAAAGTCCCTTTTCGACTTGTATAAACAGTGTTTGTCAAAATGCAGACAGTAAAAGATATCCCTTGGCCAGAACTCCTATTAATGGAGTTGTTGACGCTGCTCTTAATTCTTTGGACGGAAATGGTGATGGTTATTCTTATGGACCAGCTTCTTATTTTTATAAAAATCAAGGAGATTTGATGACTGGTGATAGTTTTTCTTGGTCATTTTGGGTAAACGATAAAATAGATTCTACTCCCCCTAAAATTTTAGAGTTTGGCCCAGAAACTCCAGCCAATCTTTTTGGTCCTATTGAAATAATTTTTGATAAACTTTTATCAACTGATAGCTTGAGAACTGGTTACCTTGTTTCTGAGTCAGGTGGTGAGCAAGTTTTTCATAATAGAGTTAATTTAATAAGTGGACAAGCTGTTGGATATTGGATAGAGTCTTCTGGTCAAGATGTTAATCCTATAGATGGTGATAATGATCGGACAAGTGTTTTAATTAAACATGCTCAATTTTTTGAAGGGGCTGGTTATAGAGCACAAGCTGGTTCTGGCGTCAGAGATATTTATCAAAACTGCTTCAAGCCAAGCGCTAGTATAGATTGCGTGGCTGACCCTTTGAATCCATCTTGTTGTGATGGAACTCCGCAAGCAGGATCTTTTTGTAATTAATTTATTTTAAGATAATTAGTGTTTTATTTTGTTTTTGTTTTGTGTTGATTTATTTTGTTATATATTTAATTTATTAATATTTAAAATAATTGTTTATCTTTTTGGTAAATAATTGTCAAAAGATTATGTCAAAAGAAAAAAAGAGCAAAGAGCCAGTTAAAGGTAATTCTAATAAATTAGAGGCAACATCCTTGGCTATGCAACAAATAAAAAGTAAATTTGGTGATGGGGCGATTATGAAGTTTGGAGAAACCAGAAAAACCAACGTTGATGCCATTCCTACAGGTTGTCTGTCTTTGGATATAGCCTTTGGTATTGGCGGTGTCCCCAGGGGAAGAGTTATAGAGATTTTTGGCCCAGAATCTTCTGGAAAAACAACCTTAGCTCAGCACATAGTATCGGAAGTTCAAAAATTAGGGGGTATAGCTGCTTTTGTTGATGCTGAACACGCTCTTGATCCTGATTATGCTGAAAAAATAGGTATTAATATTAAAGAAATGCTTATTTCTCAGCCAGACACAGGAGAGCAGGCCTTAGAAATAGTAGAGACTTTGGTTAGATCAAATGCTGTTGATGTGGTTGTTGTAGATAGCGTGGCTGCTTTAGTTCCTCAAAAAGAAATAGAAGGTGATATGGGTGATCAACATATGGGGTTACAGGCTAGATTGATGAGTCAAGCTCTTAGAAAATTAACAGGAGTAGTAGCAAAAACAAAAACAGTAGTCATCTTTATTAATCAAATCAGGAATAAAATTGGTGTATTTTTTGGAAATCCAGAAACTACTAGTGGTGGAAACGCTCTTAAATTTTATTCTTCTGTTAGAGTTGAGGTTAGACGAAGTGCTCAAATAAAACAAGGTGAAAAAATATTAGGAAATAGAGTTAAGGCCAAAATCGTCAAAAATAAAGTAGCCGCTCCTTTTAAATCAGCTGAATTTGACATTATGTATAACGAGGGAATTTCTATTTCTGGTGATTTATTGGATTTAGGTGTTGAATATGGCGTTATTAAGAAATCAGGAAATTCTTACGTCTTTGGTCAAAATAAAATGGGCGTAGGACGAGAAAATGCTAAAAACTATTTAAAGTCACAAGATAAAATGATGAAAGAGTTGAGAACTAAAATAATGGAGGAATACAATAAAAGGGAAAATAAATAATATTTATTGAATATTTTGTAAAAATTAAAATACTCTCGATTGAGAGTATTTTAATTATAAAAGCTTTATTTTTTTGTTTAATAATGTTAGTATATAGTAAATTTATTTTTAATTAAGTCATCAAATGTCTAATTTTTTTGTTTTGTCTTTGGGCGGTTCAATGGTTTCTTTGTCCCAAGGAATAAATATTGATTTTTTAAAAAAGTTTAAAAATTTAATCAAAAAAAGAGTTGATAAGGGGGATAAATTTATAATTGTTGTTGGTGGTGGTTTTAATGCCCGGAATTCAATTAGTGAGGCTAAAAAAATAAATAATTCATTGAGCTCAGATAGTCAAGATTGGATAGGTATTTCCGCCACTCATTTAAATGCTAATATTGTTAAATCTATTTTTGGAGAAATGGTTCATCCAGTTTTGATTAATAATCCAGAAGTAAAAATAAAAAGTAAAAAACCCTTGTTGTTTTCTGGTGGTTATTTGCCTGGCAATTCGTCTGATTTTGTCTGCTCTGTTTTGGCTAAAACCTTTAATGTTAAAAATATTATAAATATAAGCAATATTGACTATGTTTATGATAAAGACCCTAGAAAAAACAAAGATGCTAAAAAAATTAAAGAAATGAGCTGGAGTGATTTTTTGAAAATTGTTGGTGATACTTGGACTCCTGGTTTAAACTCTCCTTTTGATCCGGTTGCTTCTAAGTTCTGCCAAAAAGAAAACAAGACAGTTGTGATATTAAATGGTAATAATCTTTCAAATTTAAATAGTTATTTAAGTTCTAAGAGATTTAAAGGAACTAAAATATATGGAAAATAAAAGTGATAAAACAGAGATTAATGAGAATAAAGAAAACTCATATTTTCAGAAAAAAATTAATTCTCAATTTTTAAAAGGTTTATTAGATTTTTTAAAAGAGTATTCAGTTATTGGTTTAGCAATAGGAGTTATTATCGGACAAACATCTAAAGATTTAGTAGATTCATTGGTTAAGGGTTTTTTTATGCCGATAGTAGAGCTTTTGGTTTCTAAAGAAAAGTTTGAAAGTCTAGTTTTTGTTTTAAGGGGGGTTAGTTTTGATATTGGCAGTATTTTAAGTTCTCTTATAACATTTTTGATAATAATGACGTTTTTGTATTTTATAGTAAAAAAAATAATTAAAAATGATAAATTATTACCTAAAAAATAATTATGAGTAATAAGAAGGTTATTTTGGGCGTAGATCCTGGTTTGGCTGATACTGGCTTTGGACTTATTGAAGTTTGCGGGTCTAACATTAAATGTCTAGATTTTGGTTCAATAAAAACTTATCCTAAAGATGACTTTGTAGATCGTCTAAAAAAAATAGATTCAGCTTTACAAGAAATAATTAATAAGTATAAACCAGAAATAGCTTCAGTTGAAAAATTATTTTTCAATACTAATGCTAAAACTGCTTTATTGGTCGGTCAGGCCAGGGGAGTCGTCTTACTCAATATTTCTAAAAATAAAATACCTATTTTTGAATTTACCCCCTTGCAATTAAAACAGACAATTAGTAATTATGGACGGGCTGATAAAAATCAAATTAAAAGAATGATAAAAATTTTTTTAAATTTAAAAGAATTGCCTAAGTCTGATGATAGCGCTGACGCCTTGGGACTGGCAATTTGTGCAATTAACTGTTTAAATAAGAAATAAAATATGAATAGTAAAAAAATTAAAATAGCTCATGTTTCAGCCGAAGTGGCTCCTTTTTCCAAAACAGGCGGTTTGGCAGATGTTGCTCGTAGCTTGCCAGAATCTTTGTTTAAACTTGGTCATGATGTTAGAATCATAACCCCTCTTTATGGCAAATTAATAGATAAAGATGAATATGGTTTGAAAATTATTTTTAAGGATGTTAATTTGGTTGTTGATTCTGAAAATAGTATCAAGGCTAATTTTTGGGAAGGTAAATTGAATGGAGGTTTGCCTGTTTATTTTGTGGAAATTAAAAAATATTTTTCTAAGCATAAAAAAGTTTATGGATCGGATAAAGAAAATATTAGATTTTTAACTTTTAATATTGCTGCTTTGAAATTGTTAAATTTATTAGATTTTGTTCCTGATATTATTCAGTGTCATGATTGGCATTCTGGCTTAATACCTTATTTTATAAAGAATAAGTCTAGATATACAAAAATTTTATCAAAAACTAAAACTATTTTTACTATCCATAATTTAGCCTTTCAAATGGGAAAAAATTGGTTTTCAGTTCCTTTAGATAAAAAAGATTATGGTCGAAAAAAAATTCCACTAATTAGTGATCCAGACATTGCTAATATTAATTTTGCCAAAAGGGCAATCATGTCAGCTGACATTATTAATACTGTTAGTGAAAAATATAGAGAGGAGATAATGACTAAAAAGTTTGGTCAAGACCTGAATCGTATTTTGAAAAATAGAAGTAGCTATTTGTTTGGCATAGTTAATGGAATTGATTACGATTCTTATAATCCTAAAAATGATCAAGGTCTTTTTTGTAATTTTGACATAAATTCTCATAAACTTAAATTGGAAAATAAGAAATTTTTACAGAAAAAGATGGGTTTTGTACCTAATCTTAATATTCCTATTATTTGTTCTACTTCTAGGATAACTCACCAGAAAGGCTTTGATGTAATTTTAAAGTTGTTGCCTTATTTGTTAAGATTTGATGTTCAAATAATTTTTATGGGGGACGGCAATCAAGAATATATCAAAGAAATAAATAATCTTAATAAAAAATTTCCTAAAAAAATAATTTGGAAGCCATTTAAGGAAAATCAAAGTATAGAAACTTTGGTTTATGCTGGGTCTGACTTGTTTGTTTTGCCTTCTTATTATGAGCCATGTGGTATAAATCAGATGATTGCTATGCGTTATGGTTGCATTCCTATTGTTAGAGAAACTGGTGGTCTTTATGATACTGTTAGTAATTTTAGTCCTAATTCTAAAACGGGAACTGGTTTCACTTTTAAGTATGAAGATGAATTTTCTTTTTTTTGGGCAATAATTAGAGCTCTAGAAAATTATAAATATAAAAATGTTTGGAATGAAATTATTGAAAGGGCTATGTCTAAATCTAGTAGCTGGGAAATTCCAGCTCAGAAATATGTTAAGCTTTATAGAAAGGCTATTAGAATTAAAAATTAAAAAATAAGATGTTGTGGATAAACTTTCTTCATTTGTATCAACCAGCTAACTCCGATGCTTATAGAATTAAAGAGGCTAACGATTTAAGCTATGAAAGAGTTTTTGATGCTTTGAAAAAAAATAAAAAAACAAAATTTACTTTTAATATTTCAGCTTGCTTGGTTTCGAGAATGTTAGAACTGGGTTATTCTGATTTAATAAAAAAAATAAATTTATTGATAGAAAGGGGCCAGGTTGAATTAGTTGGTTCGGCAGCTTACCATCCTTTATTGCCATTGATTAAGAAGAAGGAGGTAATTAGGCAAATAAGGGAGAACGAGATTATAATTAAGAAAAATTTTCCTAAGGCTAAATTAAAAGGTTTTTTCTTTCCTGAAATGGCTTATAGTCCTGAGGTGGCAGCTATTGTAAAAAAAATGGGTTATTCTTGGATTATTGTAGATGAAATATCTTTCAACTCTTCAGGAAAGCCAGATTATTCTCAGGTCTATAAAGACAAAAAAAGTAATCTTAAGGTTGTTTTTAGATCTCGAGAATTTTCTAATTGTTATGTCCCTGATAAAATAACTAAATATTTGTCAGAAAACGGTGATGATAAAAATGTTATTGTTAGCGCTACTGACGGAGAGTTGTACGGACTTAGACACAATGATCCTAGAGGCAAATTTGAAAATATTTTAAAAAATAAAAAAGTTGAAACCATTTTAATTTCAGATTATATAAGAAATAAAAAAACAGTTTCAGTATCTCTTAGAAAAAGTAATTGGGAATCTACTCTTAAGGATTTGACTAAAAAAGAACCTTATCATTTGTGGTATAGCCAAAAAAATAAAATTCATTTAAAATTATGGGAGTTGGCTGATTTGGCTTATAATACTATCGAAAGGCACAAAAAAGATAAAAACAGTTACTGGGCTAGATGGCATTTTGTCAGGGGCTTGGCGAGTTGTACTTTTTGGTGGGCTAGTGATAATGATTTTAAGCATAATTTTGGGCCTCGAGCGTGGAATCCTGATGAAATAGAAAGGGGGGTTGATGAATTTATTAGATCAATTAGGTCTTTGGAGAATTCAACTTCTAGAGAAGAAAAAATAAAAGCAGAATCATTATTGGCTAAAACCAAAAGAATGATTTGGACCAAACATTGGTCGAAAAGATAAAATTTATTATTTTTTATGAATAAAATTGAAAAATTGTTTGACAATGATTATATTTTAAAGTTTTTTAATAAAAGAATATTACCTCTTTATCCTGATTTTAAAAAAATAGAGAAAATAAAAGTAATTCATCATAAAAAATTTATTTGGGTTGGTTCTTATCATGTGGTTACTGAGTTTAAGGTTTCTTTTTTGTCTGTTTCAGAAAGCAAAAAGAAAATAATAAAAAAGTTGTCATTTTTTTGCACAGCTCACTCTAGTGAGCCAAGAAAAAATGTTTATGATGTTTTGAATCATCTTTGGAATAATGGTTTTTCCAATGGCTTTTTAACAATTCCTCGTCCAATTCTTTATTCTAAATACTTCAATGCTTCTTTTTATCGAGGTGTTAGTGGTAAAAGTTTGTTGGAGTTCATTAGAGAAGGTGATAAAAAGGAGATTGAAAGAATAGTTAAAAAAACAGCTGAATGGTTAGCTAAACTTCATAAAATCCCAGTTAGCAAGGAAATCCAATATGATAAAAGTAAAAGCAAGATAAAAACAGTTGTTCCAGGATATAAAAAAATATTAAAGAGTGTTGAGGAGAAGTATGGTGATAAATATTTAAAAGATATTAAAAAAATCTATGATTATTTAATAGAGCTGGAAGATGATTTTTTCAAATTAAGTCATAAAAGATGGTTAATTCATGGAGATGCTCATCCAGATAATATTATTAAGATTAGTGATAAAAAAATAGCCATGATAGATTTTACGGATATATCTCCTTCTGATTTTGCTAGAGATTTAGGTAGTTTTTTACAGCAAGTTGAATATAGGTTGAAAAAAAATTCTTACCCTGATTCTTACGTTAAAAAAATACATAATATATTTATTGAAAGTTATTGTCAGAAAACAAAAGTTAGATATAATATTAGGTTAAAAGAGAGGGTTAAGCTTTATTATTATTGGACGGCAATTAGAACATCTGTCTATTGGCTAACTAAGCATAATCCTGACCCCGAAAGAGCCGATCCGTTAATTAAAGAAGTTAAGAAAAAATTAAAATTATAATTACATATGCTTATTGACTTACAATTACACTCTATTTATTCTGATGGTTATTTAAGGCCAAAAGATTTGGTTAGCTTTATTGCAAAAAACGGAGTTAAAGTGGCTTCTTTAACAGATCATAATACTTTAGGTGGTTTAACTGAATTTAAAGAGGCTTGCTTGAAATATAAAATAAAACCTATTAATGGACTGGAACTATATTGTAAGTATAAAAATAAAAAAATAAATATTTTATGGTATAATTTTAATGAGAATAATCCAGAATTAATTAAACTGCTAGAAGAGAGTAGGCGTAGAAGGGTTTTTTTAGTGAAAAGGGCTTTGTCAAAATTAGAGCGTAGAGGGTTCAAGATTGATAAAAATATTTTATTAGACTTTGATAATTATATACCTATCAATCGTTTGAGTGAGAAGGTGTCTTCCAACAAATTTAATTACAATAAAATTTTAAAAATAGTTAAAGCTAAAGATAGTTCAGTTAAAATTTTAAGAGAAGAGAGTGTAATTCGGGAATTATTTTTCCATGTTAAAGATGAGCGCTTAAATGAATCCTATCTTGATTTAGAGAGAGTAGTTAAAGTTAGAAAAAAGGCTGGCGGACAATTAGTTTTTTGTCATCCTGGTAGATATAATAAATATGCTAATAATATAACTCAAAAATTGAAAGAAGCTGGTATTGATGGTATAGAAGTTTTATCTCCTCATCATTCGATTGGTTCAGTTATGTATTCTCAATTTTTAGCTGAAAGTTTTGATTTAATATCTACCGGTGGGTCTGATTTTCATCGTTTTGAAGAAAGTTCAAAATATATTAGAAGTTCAGCCGACTGGTTTGTTATTGATAGTCGAAAATTAAGAAGAATAAAAGAAATAATAGGATAAAAATATGGCTAATAAAAAAAATGAAAAAAAAGAAAATCGACAACTAGAAGATTTAGCTAACAATAAAATTAAGATGAGTATTTTAGCCTTAGCAATTTTTGTTTTGGGTTTAATTTGTTTGTTATCTTTGTTTTCTTTGTCTGGTAGTTTTGGAGTTTTTTTAAATAAATATCTTTCTTTAGGGTTTGGTTGGGCTAAATGGTTTTTCCCTTTTTTACTTATCTTTTTTAGTATTGCTCTTTATAAGGGTAATCTTTTTTTTACTAAGAAGACTAATTATATTGGTCTTTTTTTATTTTTTATTTCTTGGCCATTGTTATTTCACTTCTTTTTCGATTCTGAAGTAATAAAAGAAAAGGCTGTGGCAGGTTTGGGCGGTGGTTATTTAGGTTTGTATTTATCAATTTTTATAAAAAATATTTTTGGTTTTTGGGGAGGTTTACTTATAATTTTAACCCTATTTTTATTGGCGGTAATTTTGCTTTTTGGAATAACATTGTCTGATATTATTGGTTCTAAGAGTTATTTTAATAAAATTATTGTTTGGTTTTCTAATTTACTTAGAAGAAAAGAAATGGAAGAGGAAGATTTTAATTTGGAAAACGAAGCTGAAGAGTTAATAGACGAGGAAGGTGATGAAGAGGACGAGGAAGATGAAGTAGAGCTTAAAGAAAATAAAAAAAATATTAATAAGAGTGGTGAGTCAGAAGATGAAATATTTTTCTCTAAAAAAGAAATTGGAGCAATTAATGATAAAAAAGAAAAGAAGCAAGAGGAACTGAAAATAAACTGGAAGACTAAAAAAGTTAAAATTGATTTACCTTTAGATTTACTGAGCTCCGAAATTGGAAAAGCAACTAGTGGAGATATTAAAAATAATATTTTAATTATCCAAAGAACTTTGGAAAATTTTGGTATTTCAGTTGCCATGGGTGAGGTTAATGTTGGTCCTACTGTTACTCAATATACATTTAAACCGTCAGAAGGGGTTAAGCTTTCTAAAATAACCACCTTGAGTAATGACCTTTCTTTGGCTTTAGCTGCCCATCCTATTAGAATTGAAGCTCCAATTCCGGGAAAATCATTGGTAGGAATTGAAGTTCCCAATAAATCTAAGGCAATTGTTGGTTTAAGGGAGATTTTAGAGGATAGAGATTTTAAGGTCCGTAGCAGCAATTTAATGGCTGCTTTAGGCAAGGATGTTTCTGGTAAGAATATTGTTTATGATATTGCTAAAATGCCCCATCTTTTAGTAGCTGGCGCAACCAATTCTGGAAAGTCAGTTTGTTTAAATGCTATTATTGTTGGCCTACTTTATCAGAATAATCCTGAGGATTTAAGATTTATTATGGTTGATCCTAAGAGAGTTGAACTTCCTGCTTATAATAATATTCCTCATTTACTTACTCCCGTTATTACAGAAGTAAATAAAACAGTTAATGCTTTGAGGTGGTGTTTAAATGAAATGGATAGACGTTATGAAATATTAAATCAAGCTGGTAAAAAGAATATTCAAAGTTATAATGAATCAAGTAAGGAAAAAATGCCTTTTATTGTTTTTGTGATTGATGAGTTGGCTGATTTAATGATTTCAGCTGCTAAAGATATTGAAAGTAGTGTTATTCGTTTAACTCAAATGTCAAGAGCCGTTGGAATTCATTTGATTTTAGCCACTCAAAGACCAAGTGTTGATGTTATTACTGGCTTGATCAAAGCTAACACTCCTTCTAGAATAGCTTTTTCGGTTGCTTCTGTTGTTGATTCTAAAACTATTTTAGACTCTTCGGGGGCTGAAAAATTATTAGGAAAAGGTGATATGCTTTTTAGTACAGCTGAACTTTCTAAGCCGAGAAGAATTCAGGGCGCTTACTTGAGTGATGCTGAAATAATTTCTATTGTTACTTATATTAAAGAAAAATATGGTCAGGCTGATTATTTGGAGGGGATAGTTGATAGACAAAAAGTAAATGGTGTTGCTGGCGTTGGTCTTGATGGTAATTTTGGTGATGAAGACGATCTTTTAGAGGAAGCTAAAGAAGTGGTTCTTGCGGCTGGCAAAGCTTCAACCTCGTTATTACAAAGAAGATTAAGAATTGGTTATTCTCGAGCTGCTAGTATTTTAGATATGTTGGAAGAGGCCGGTATGATTGGACCTTCTAATGGTTCCAAGCCAAGAGAAATACTAGTTTCTGGTGAACAAATGTTGGCTAGTTCTTCTAATTCAATTTCGGCCATGCCTTTACATAATCGTTCTGAGAGTAAGGCACCAGGAAGTTATTTTTATCAAGAAGAGGAGAGTCCTTTAGTTTTAGATGAAAATTTATCAGAAGAAGAGTCTTTAGTTGATCAAAATTCAGAAATAGAAGATGACGATGAAGAATTGGTGAATGATGAAGAAGATAATGAAATTAAATCTGATGCAAAAATAGAAGATAATCATAAAAAAAATGATAAAGAAAAATCACAAGTTTCAAAAAAGATAGATGACGATTTTGGTAAATATTTTTCTAAATAATTTTATTATGTCTATTACAAATTTATTAAAAAAAATAATACCTCATAATTTTTTAGAAAAAATGAGGCCAATATATCATTTTATTTTTGCTTATTTAGCAGCTCTTTTTTATGGTTTTCCTAGTAATAAATTAGTGGTTATTGGTATAACTGGTACTTCTGGTAAAACAAGCTCAGTTTATTTAATGGCGGCTGCTTTAAATTCAGCTGGTTATAAAACTGGCTATACATCTACTGCTATGTTTAGTGATGGAGATCAGGAATGGTTAAATGATAAGAAAATGACCATGCTTGGTCGTTTTTTTACTCAAAGAATGTTAAGTAAAATGGTGAAAAATGGTTGTGTATATGCTATCGTTGAAACAACTTCTGAGGGTATAAGACAATTTAGGCATCGTTTTATAAATTATGACCTTGTTTTTTTTACTAGTCTTTATCCAGAACATATAGAGTCGCATGGTAGTTTTGAAAATTATAAAAAAGCTAAGGGTGATTTATTTGCTCACTTAAAAAAATGCTCAAGTAAATATATAGATCAAGAAAAAAAAGTTGTTAAGATTAAAAATAATTTATCTAAAATAAATTTTAGTAAACTTAGAAAAACTATTATTGTTAATGGTGACGACGAACATGCTTCTTTTTTTTCTGGTTTTTGGTCGGAAGAAAAAATGGCTTATTATCATGGTCAATTTTCAAATACTGATTTTTTTTCTATTTTTTATGATAACGTTGAAATAATTAATAATAAAATTTCATTTGATATATTTTTTAAGCAAAAATTATCAGGAGAAGAACAAATTGTTTCTAAAAAAGTAGAACTATCTCTTTTGGGAGAATTTAATGTTGTTAATTCTTTGCCATTATTATCACTAGCCTTAAATCAAGAACTTGATTTAGATTTGATTATTGGAGAATTGAAAAAAATTAAGAATATTCCCGGCAGGATAGAGTTAGTTGACGCTGGTCAAGATTTTTTAGCTATAGTTGATTATGCTTATGAACCAGTAGCTTTAGGTAAATTGTATAAAACAATTGATTTAATAAGAAAAAATAATGAAACTGGGAGTCTTATTCATATTTTAGGATCAGCTGGTGGGGGCAGGGATAAGAGTCGTCGTTCTATCTTGGGAGAGATGGCCGGTAATAAAGCTGATTTTGTGATTGTAAGTAATGAAGATCCTTATGATGAAAATCCCTTAGATATTATTAATCAAGTAGCTGTTGGAGCTAAAAATGTTGGTAAAATTGAGGGTGAGTCTTTATTTAGAATTTTAGATAGAAGAGAGGCTATTAAAAAAGCTTTAAGTTTAGTTTCAAGTAAGAATGATTTGATTTTAATAACTGGCAAAGGAAGTGAACAAGCTATTTGTGTAAAAAATGGAGAGAAAGAGCCTTGGGATGATAGACTTGTTTTGAAGGAAGAAATTATAAATTATATAAAAAAATAATTTAGTTTTTATAATTATTTTATAATCTATGAATAAGTTCACTCACATATTGGACTGCGAAGCAGGACAAAATGTATGCAAATAGGATTTAAGTATCACAATTGTAAAGGATTTGGTAATCTGTACAATTATGCAATTAAACATAATTATATGA
>Ga0334893_1000889_pt1 | contig 33531 bp, 28 predicted proteins | sample GraSluR3_MG_5_FD_207218 | JGI IMG/M metagenome (GOLD analysis project Ga0334893, IMG submission 207218) | Sludge microbial communities from methane-producing bioreactor in Wageningen University, Netherlands - Granular Sludge_09_05-R3 | ecosystem: Engineered > Bioreactor > Anaerobic >...
CCATAGAAATAACTCCAGGCTCATGAGAAAGATTGTTTACATGACCATTTTTGCTGAATTCACCCTTGATACCGTATCCAGGCCCCCCTGTACCATTTCCTTTTGGATCTCCTCCTTGTATCATAAAGCCTTGAATCACTCTATGAAATATAAGTCCATCATAAAAACCTTTTTTCACTAGAGAAATAAAGTTGTTTACAGTATTTGGTGCTATATGTGGATAAAGTTCTATCTTTACCTCTCCTCTATCTTCTATCTTCATTGTTACTATTGGATTTTGACTCATATTGCCCTCCTGTTTTTCATATAAATTTATTCTATTATATCATAATAATCCTCTCCAAAAAATAATATACCTAAAACTTATAAAATTTAATAAATAACTCTTGTCAAAAGCTCAAATCAGGTTTAATATATAATTAACATATGAATATTTGCTCATATGAACAAATATAAACGAGGTGAAGCTAGTGGCGAAAGATGCTCCCAAATGTAGCTGCGATACTATCCACGAGGATACTGTCAATGATATAAAAAGCAAAATGCCAAAGGATGAAAATCTCTATGATTTAGCAGAATTTTTTAAAGTCTTTGGCGATACTACTAGAATTAAAATTATTTATGTTCTATTTCAATCAGAGCTTTGCGTCTGCGATATAGCTGCTCTATTAGGTATGACTCAGTCAGCTATCTCACATCAGCTAAGAGTCTTAAAGCAAGCTAGACTAGTAAAATATCGTAAAGATGGAAAAGTAGTGTACTATTCACTAGATGACGAACATGTACAGACAATATTTAACATGGGTTATGCCCATATCATAGAGAGGTGATAATGATGGAACTAACGCTATATATAAGTGGAATGATGTGTGCTAATTGCTCACAGAAATTCGAAGAAAAAGCATCAAAGCTTGCTGAAATTGAAGAAATACACGTAAACTACGCAAGTGCAAAGATAAACGTAAAATTTAAACAAGACTCAGATAAAAATACAGTATTTGAAAAACTAAATAAGCTTTGCTCGCAGATAGAGCCAAAAGCCTACCTTACTGACAAAGAACCAATGAGCCTTGGGCTTGCATCAAGTATTCCTGTTAATAAAAAAGAAAATAATAACTGTGACTGCGCCGGACATAATCACTCACACGATGAAGAGCACTCTCATAGTAACTCTCAAGGTCATTCGCATTCTCATGCCGATATTAATGTTTCTCATTCTCTTTCTGATCACAAAAAAGAAATGCTTATAATAGGTATTACCATTGCTATTTATGCTTTTGGTATTATGTATAAAGGCAGTGACATGATTAAGCTAGCAATATTTATAATAGCTTATATAATCATAGGAAAAGATGTCCTCTTATCAGCATTTAAAAACATCCTTAGAGGAGAGGTTTTTGATGAGAACTTCTTAATGTCAATTGCAACACTAGGAGCTTTTGCTATAGGTGAATATCCAGAGGCCGTAGCTGTAATGCTGTTTTACAACGTAGGAGAGTTATTCCAGGATATGGCTGTAAATCGTTCCAGAAAATCCATAAAAGCTCTTATGAACATAAAGCCTGACTATGCAAATCTAAAGGTTAATAATAATTTTGAAATAGTAAAGCCTGAAGCTGTAAATATCGGAGATATAATACTTGTAAAGCCTGGTGAAAAAGTGCCTCTAGATGGAACTCTTCTAAGCGAGTCCACTCAGATGGATACTTCTAACTTAACAGGAGAATCCGTTCCTAGAATCGTAAATAAGGGCGATACTGTATTATCTGGCTTTATTAACAAAACTCACGCAATAGAAATGAAGGTAGAAAAAACCTTTGGAGAATCTACAGTAAATAAGATTCTAGAGCTTGTAGAAAATGCTTCAGCTAAAAAAGCTCCAACCGAGAAATTTATTACTAGATTTTCCAGATACTATACTCCTGCTGTTGTTTTCTTTGCACTAGCGCTAGCTATTATCCCTCCATTTTTTACAGGATTTAATTTTAGCGAGTGGCTATACCGTGCCTTGATATTTCTAGTTGTATCTTGCCCTTGTGCTTTAGTAGTGTCAATCCCTCTAGGCTTTTTCGGAGGTATAGGAGCTGCTTCTAAGCATGGGATATTAATTAAAGGGGGAAACTATCTAGAAGCTTTAAAAAATGCAGAAATAGCAGTATTTGATAAAACTGGAACACTTACAGAGGGAATATTCAAAGTACAGGAAATTACTCCTGCTCATGGAATGAATGATAATGAGCTACTAGAGCTCGCTGCCTATGCAGAGAGTCATTCATCTCACCCTATAGGCGTATCTATACTCAAAGCCTATAATAAGCCTATAGATTACGGCAGAATCCAAAGCTATGAAAATCTTCCTGGTTACGGTGTAAGAGCTGTAATAGATGGGAAAAAAGTGCTTGCTGGAAATGAAAAATTGATGCAAGAAGAAAAAATTGATTATATAAATGATAAATTTGGAACCATAGTTCATCTCTCAGTTGATGGAAGCTACGCTGGTAGTATATCTATATATGACAAAATAAAAGAAGACTCAAAGCTAGCTATGCAAAAATTAAAATCCGTAGGTATACATTCTATAGCTATGCTAACTGGAGATAACGAAAAGACAGCTTTAGATATCGCAGAAAAAATAGGAATAGATAATGTAAAATACGACCTTCTTCCAGATCAAAAGGTAGCTGCTTTTGAAGAGCTCATGAAACTGTCTAGTCCAAAAGGCAAGGTTATATTCACAGGAGATGGAATAAACGATGCTCCTGTACTTGCAAGAGCAGATATTGGAATTGCTATGGGAAGCCTAGGAAGTGACGCAGCCATAGAATCGGCTGATGTAGTAATCATGACAGACGAGCCTTCCAAAATCGCAGAAGCCATAAAAATAGCGAAGTTCACAAACAAAGTAGTATGGCAAAACATCTACTTCTCACTTGGAATCAAAGGTCTAGTCCTAATTCTTGGAGCCTTTGGAATGGCTAACATGTGGGAAGCTGTATTTGCAGATGTAGGGGTTGCTGTTATTGCAGTTCTTAATGCGACCAGAATAAGTAAAATCTAATATATAAGTTATTAAAATACTAAAGAGTGCTACTATATATTGATTTCAAATTATCAATATATAGTAGCACTCTTTTTTATTCTCCTGTAACTTATATTTTCAAAGAAAAAGACTTACTTCTGACTATTACATTAGGCAATAAAATTTTTATTCAGTTGGTTTTATATCATCTAGTTTAGTTGTTTCTATAAAGTTATTAACCTCTTTTATTTCCTTTGGTTCAGCATTTTCGTGATTCATCACCATCTTGCCACCTACTATACCAGAAATTAATGCTTTCATATCTATTCCTAGTCCTTCTGTCAGTCCTTCTGATATCTGAGTAGTTGAATTAATGATATCTTTTACCATTTTTGCTGAGTTGCCTTCACCATACATAGTTATCTTATCAATATTAGTTAATGGTTCAGCTACATTTTTAGCTATATCAGGAAGTACGTTGAAGTACATTTCTAGTATTGCAGCTTCTTTCATTTTTTCCATTGCTATTGCTTTTTTCTCTATACCTTCGGCTTCTGCTAGAGCTTTAGCTCTAATACCTTCTGCCTCAGCTAGCATAAAGGCTCTAATCCCCATAGCCTCTTCTTCTTTTGCCATTCTTTCAGCCTCTGCTTTTGCTTTTAATGCCTCTGCCTTTGCTATTTCTTCAAATTTATCAGCTTCAGCTTTTTTCTGTCTTTCAAATAATTCTGCTTCTGAGTTTTGTTGTCTTGCGAATTTATCTGCCTCTGCTTTTTTCTTGATTTCGGCTTCTAGAGTTCTCTCTTTGATTTGAACATCTCTTTCTTTTATTACTATTTCTTTTTCTTGTCTTGCTAGATTAGCATTTGCAGTAGTTATTTCTATAGTTTTACGTTGTTCCTCTTTTTGAATTTCATAAGCCGCATCTGCTTCTGCTTTTTTTGTATCCTCAGCTTTTTTAAGATCAGCTTTTCTCATAGCCAGCTCGTTATTTCTAACTGCTATTTCTCTTTCAGCATCTATACGAGCATCATTAGATTCCTTATCTGCTCTAGATTGAGCAATTTGGATATCTCTTTCAGCATCAGCCTTAGAAATTGCCGCTACTTTCTTGATTTTCATAGTATTATCTATACCAAGGTCTTCAATTATACCACTTTTGTCTGAGAAGTTTTGTACATTAAACGATACGATTTCTATTCCCATCTTTTGCATATCAGGTACTGCATTTTGCTGTACTTTAAGAGCAAATTCCTGTCTATTAGAAATCATGTTTTCAAGAGTCATAGTTCCGACTATTTCTCTGACATTACCCTCTAAGACCTCTCCTACTATTGCTTGGATATATGCTTCATCTTTATTCAAAAAGTTTTGAGCAGCTATTGGAAGCAGGTCTTCATCTGAACTTATCTTTACAGTTACTACTGCATCTACATTTACGTTTATAAATTCTTGTGTAGGTACAGATTCTTTAGTTTTTACATCGATTTTTATAACTTTTAACGTAAGTCTATCTTTTCTTTCAAAAAACGGAATCATCACTGATGCTCTTCCTCTTATTATTCTAGGTGTACGTTTTACCCCAGAAATAATAACCGCTTCATCAGGTGATGCCTTTACATATCCCACTACAATAATAATTATTAAAAGTAATATTCCTATTCCTGGTACTGCAAACTTTATAAGTCCTTCTATTCCCATATTCCCCTCCAAATTAAATTAATTAAGTGATAAATAAGAATCACTCAATTAAAAGATTAACATATATTGTATATTTATACTATTTCAAAAAAGTTAAATTCAATTACAATTTTGTCAATCTTATGTAAGAATTTTGTAACTATGAAAAGAATATACTTTGCTAGAATATAGTTGTAAGAAAAAATGTATCATCATACTCCTAAGATATGATAGATTTTGACCCTCAAACAGAAAACTCCGGTTGCCCTACCGGAGTTTTCACTTTTTTGAATCATTATTCTATTTTAATCCAATTTCCTCAGCTACTTCTCTCATTCCTAGTATCGTATGCTCTATAGCATAGTCTAGTTCCCAGCCTAACATGTCTAGCCCTTGCTGGATTACTTCTCTGGATACTCCAGCTGCAAAGCTAGGAGATTTAAACTTTTTGCGTACTGATTTAACCTCCATATCCATAACGCTCTTAGAAGGTCTCATAATGGCTGCTGCATGGATAAGTCCACATAGCTCATCTATACAAAATAACACTTTTTCCATCTGATGCTCTGGCTTTATATCGGCAACCAGTCCATAGCCATGACTAACTATTGATTTAATAATAGATTCATCTACATCTCTTTCTCTAAGTATTTCTTGAACTTTGATACAGTGCTCATCTGGATATTTTTCATAATCTAAATCATGAAGAAGTCCCACAAGTGCCCATCTATCTACGTCCTCTTCTCCTAATAAGTTGGCAAAATATCTCATTACTCCTTCTACTTCAAGCGCATGCTTTATTAGATATTCTGTTTGATTGTATTCATTAAGTAGCTCCCATGCTTGTGTTCTAGTAGGTATTACTGACATGATTACATCCCCTTTGCTAAATTAATATTGTATACATTAACAGCCTTTTATCTATAATACTACTAAAAAAATACGCCTTCAAGAGAAGGCGCATTAGTTAATTTTATATTTTACTTTTATTTCTCGTCATCATCATCTTTTCTTCTTAGTATAACAACTCCTGCTCCAAGTAATACTGCTCCAGCACTATAGAAGAATATTGGTGCCATTCCTCCTGTTTTTGGTAGCTTAGGAACTGCTAGTGGAACTGGTTCTTCCTCAATAGCTTCCTCAACTTCTGGAACTGCTAGTGGAACTATTTCCTCAGGAATAATTTCCTCAGGTACTGGTTCTACTACTGCTAGAGGTACTGGTTCTTCTGGAACATCCTCTGGCTCATCTTCATCATCATCGTCATCATCTGGTCCTGGTCCCGGCCCTGGTCCCGGCCCTGGTCCTGGTCCTGGTTCAGGAACTACGGCTCTAAATGTCCACAATACATCTACACTAGTTCCTTGATATTCATTTCCCATCTCTTCTCCAGGTAAAGATACTCCAAGCTCAATATTTTGTGTATCCCCAGGAGCAAAGGTTCCTAGACTAATCTCTGATGTTGCAAAACCTTTCATTAATTCAGTTTTTTCATTTAGAGTTCCGCCTCTAAACTTAACTTCTAACATCAGCATATCGTATAAATCTGCTCCTTCTGGGATAGGAGAAGTTCTCTTTGCACTTAAGAATACTTCATATGGCTCAGTATAACTATTAGTTACTGTTATCAAGCCTTTCAAAGCATCTTCATCTACTGTTTTTAAATCATCTGGCATATCTCCAGGCCCCATAGTGCTTAGTTCAAAGAACTTACCACCTAGAGGTATTACAACTAAGCCTTCACTATCACTATCTACTATAACGTTTTGTGCAAATGCTATTGAAGGCGATTGCAAAATCAGTCCAGATACTATAAGAGCTAGCGAAAGAGCTATACTAGAAATTCCTATTGCAATTCTTTTATACATGTTACCCTCCTTTCTAGGGTTTTATCTTTACCTATACCCTATGGTAAGGAAAGGATTTCAACCTCAGGCGGCAAACTTGACAAGCCCCAAACATCCATATATGCTCCATTTGTAGCTTGAACTGCCTGTGAATAAGCCTTCAACATAAATGTGTGACCATCATATTTTTCATCCTTACTTAACAATTTAACTGATAGGTTGAGTGGGGAAGTGGTAGCTCCGGCATTAAGCACATGTTTATAATAGTAATAGCCTCCGCTTAGTACCCAGTCGCTAGAATTATTTGTTACCTGAACATTATTTATATCTAGCGCTGTATCCGCTTGATCTTTTTGCCATACTCCCGCTACTCTTACTCTTATATATGCACGCTTATTGCCTGTATTTTTAATCAGTATTTCTTTTGGTGTGGTCTCTCCGGCCTGCCAATTTGTAGGCGGATTAAAGTTTTCACTTAAATCTATTACTACCGTACCCGCTGTAATATCCGGGCTGACCGCTGCAGAATCGCTAAAATATGCTGTAGTAATCCCTATAATCAGCGAGGCGGCGAAGATGCCTGTTAATAGTGGTATCATCCATTTTCGTTTCATCTTCACACCCCTCTCTATTAATATTAGTTTTTCAATAAAACCTCTTTTAATTCTTAATTTCTAAAAATCTAATTTATTATTTATTTTAAGTTTCTGGAACTACAGTTTCAAATGGAACTGCATTAGGATTTACATTTGCGGCTTGAACAGCTTGAACTTCAAATTCCATATCAAGAGCTACGCCTTGATAATCATTTCCAGTTCCTGCTCCATCAATAGTTACTATAAAAGGTACATCCTGTACTTCTGCTAAATCATAATCTCCAAAATCTTCTCCGCTTCCATTTAAGATACCATCAAGTAGGAATACATATTTTCCATCAACTGTACCTTCTTGAAGTACCCAAGGGCTTCCTTCTACTCCTTCAAGGCTAAGATTTTCACTAGATAAATCTTCAGCCCATGCTGCATCTACTAAAACTCTTACATAAGCTGCTTTACTTCCTTCATAAGTGATTTGAAGTACTCTATCATAACTGCCTTGACCTTCTTCAAGATCATAAATATATCCAGCATCTTCTTCTGCTCCAAAGTTAATGATGTCTCCAGGGTTAACAATTTCTATATCTGTAGGCTCATTGATTCCTACATCTACAGTACCTGCAGTAAATGTTGCAGCTACAGTTTCACTATCAGTAAACCACGCCATAGTTGCCCCAGCAATAAGAGCTACTAAAACCAACACAGAAGCTATACTCATTAGCATTTTTCTTTGTAACATGATATTTCCCTCCTTAAAGTGGAATTAATTAATAAATACATCCGAACGATTAAATAACATAAGGTAAATAATTTAAATCACTAATCTTTAAAACTTAATTTCATGATTTTGAGCTTTTTTCTGCTTATCCAGCTCACTTGCATAACCTATCAGTTTAAATATTTCTATGAGAAGTAGTGCTATCGCGGGTATTATCACTACTAAAAGCATACCTTGTTTAGTCTTTATAAACTCAGTCATATATCCAAGATATGGAATATCATACTGTACTCTTGCTATGATATTTTCTGGCTTAACTGGTTCTAAGTCGATTACATCATTTGCATCTCCCTTAGTTATAAAGCTAAGCTCTCCATTTTCTTTAGATATTTGCTCTATTCTATGTGTTACAAGTGTAGTAGAATCATCCTTTGATTTAAAGGTTACTACATCACCTATCACAAGGTTCTCAGGGGATACTCTTTTACTAATTACCAGACTCCCTGTATGAATATCTGGCTCCATACTACCGCTTTGAACTACATAGAGTCTGTATCCCATAATATCTGGTATACGACCTGCATTTTGAAGCATAGTATATACGAAAACTAAAGATACTACTGTTACTATTATAAATATAGAGTTAAATAATATACTTGTTATCTTCTTTAGCATCCCCATCACCTACCTTTTATGCTTTTGCTATTTCAATTTTCTTAGAATCAAAATTCATATCAGCTATTATTACTCCACCTACATGGAAATAGTTCTTTTCTTCATCATCATCATAGAACCAACCAGTTGTTTTTGGCTCATTAGTTACGGTGATGCTATCTTCAGGATTAGAATATGTGATATTAACTGGAGCTGAAATTCCAACTAGCTTATAGTTATATGGCAAGTAGGCTTCAGTTGCAGTATACAAACCTTGCTTTAATCCCCAGAATTTGTGAGTTCCACTGTAAGTGAAATGGTTAAAGTTCATAGTTGTTTGGTTCAATAAATTACCTGATATATTAATTTCAAATTCTTTAGCAAGTCCTTCGCCATTTATAACTTTTGTTATATTTAATCTTAGTACTGGTGGTACTGGAACCTTTGGCATAGGGAAATCCATAGTTGAATCTTCGTTATCAGGATTTTTATAGCTAAGAGTAGCTGAACTATTTGTATATACTGGATTAAGCCCAGAATCAGGCTCATTTGTATATCCAAATGGTCCTACTGTATCCAAAGAACCCCAGTTTGATGGCCATGCAGCTGTAGGCCACATATCATCAATTACTTTTATCTGATAACTCATAGTTACAGTTTCTTCTCTTATATCTCCTATATCCCACTCTATCTTCTTGGTTGAAGGATTATATACAGCCGTACCCTTACTAGCTATAATACTACTTGTTATAACCTCGAAGTGGTCGTTGACTGGTATAGACATAAAATCTACTACTCCAGCATTTGTTGCTGCATATTGAAGTTTAGTAGCAATAGTTTGATAAACCGGATCTAGGTTCATTCCACTCATAGTTTCATAATATTTCTCAGAATCATAATTTACAGCTAATTTCATAGTATCTCTTGCTATTGATAAAACTCCATTATTATATTTATAAACACCAAATAATCCAATATTAAATAAGTTTCCATTTAAATTATTATACAAATTTAAACCTTGATTATAAGCAGCTTCAGTATGTGGATTATGATTTACAGGGTCATTTGGTCCTGCAGGATAACTATAACTTGCTGTGGCAACTCCATCTGTTAGAAATACAACTGCTCTAACAGAATCCCTGCTACTTGGTATTTGTGAAATCAATGAATTTGCCAAATCATACCCAGATTGTATATTAGTTCCTCCTCCAGTACTCAAATCATTAATTTCATAAGCCAAATTGTTTTTATTGTTTGTCAATCCCTCTACTAAACTAGCATTATTTGGATTTCCATAATCTCCAATATATGAAGGTCCAGAAAATTCTATTACTCCAACTCTACTCTCAGAATTTTCATCTATTATCTTATTTGCAAATCGTATAGCTGCTCGTTTAGCATAATACATTGATGAATAATAATCTCCTGGAATTCTGTTTCCCATACTTCCCGAAGTATCAATTACTAAATATACATCGATAGGCTTATCTGGTGGAGTACCAGTTATATCAAAATCTATTTGATATAGTCTATTTTCTAAATCTATTGTAGTAGCTGTTTTGTTTATGGATAAATGATCATTTTCATATGGATTACTATCCATAATTCCAAAACTTCTTAACCTCGGAAGCTCAATAAATTCTGATAAATCAACATAAATCTCTCCAGGATCAGTTACCACTTCTAGTTCTTCAATAATTTCTGGCAATAATGTTGCATCTCCATTTACTACTGCAGTCGCAGTTTTGTTAATTTCACCGACTGGTCCTGTACCATATACTCTTACAGTATTTGTAATCACAGGAGGCTCCTCAGGAGCTACCATTATTTCTTCTCCTGCTACCATTATAGGTTCAGGTTTTTTTACTTCAAAACTGCCAGTGAACACTTTCGTTTCCCCAGTTAATAAATCAAAAATTTCTATAAGATTTATCATAGGGTCTTCTACTGTAAGTCCTAGCAAATCTCCACTTGAATTATTAGTAACTTCAATAGTGTAATTAATCGTTTCTCCAGGATTTACTTGATCCTTATCAGCTGTTTTTATAACTGTAATTTCTTCACCTGGTATTGTATTTATAGGTGGAATTACAGGAATAAGTGGTGCTGCTCCGCCACCAGCAACTGGTGCATCTGGGTCTATTGGAGGGGCATTAGGGTCTACAGGTTCTTCGACTATCGGTGCATCTGGATCAACAATATCTTCACTAGGCTCTTCCATCGGTGGAAGTTCTCCATCTACTGCTTCCCCATCTTCTGGCGGAAGTTCTCCATCTATAGGTTCTTCATCTATTGGTCCTTCTTGAGAATCATCTGATGGAGGGAGCTCTCCATCTACTGGTCCTTGTGGTATCTCTTCATCTTCTATTATTTCTTCATTATCTAAATTATCTTCTCCGTCAGAATTTTCAGTGTCTCCAGCTGAATCTTCTACTTCATCATCAGGAGTTTGAGTATCTTCATCTGTATTTCCTGCATCACTTTCTTCAGCTGTATCATCTGGTGATTGTGCTTCATCCTCTTCTTCTTGCTGTTCACCATCTCCTTCTTGAGCTTCATTTTCTTGCTCTTCACCTGATGACTGAGTCTGTGCTGATTCTTCGTCGCTTTGACTATCAGCTTCATCACTTGATACATCTTGTGTTTGAACATCTAGTTGTGATGCATATACAAGAGCTGGATGGATATTTACAAAGGTAAGAGCAAAAATTAGAATAATAATTTGCCACAATTTTATTTTTTTCACGGTTTCACCTCCTCAGTTCTTCTAAAAGTTCTTATATTACTTTTACCAAATAATAATTACGTAGGATTTTTATTTCAATTTGATTGCAATTTATTTTCAGTTATATTTCAGTTACATAAAATTCTATTAGTTATAAATAAAAAAACTGCCCTTAAAAGGCAGTTTCGTCATAGTTTTCATCTATTGCTTGTATAGGTTTACAGCTAAGTGTAAAAAGTATCTTATGTTTCTTTTTAACTTGATTTAACAAAAAGTTCATTCTTTGATTTATCCTTTTTATCATTTCTTCACTACTATTAAACATCATAAAAGCAAATTGATTTTTATTTAATTTGGTTATTACATCATATTTTCTCATATATTTATCAACTACTGGGCCTATATCTTCCACTATCTTATTAGATTCATCTTCACTTATTTCTCTTAAATCATAAGCAGAGACAGTTACTATTCCTACCATTGTTCTTCCTATATCTCTTTCTTTTTTTCTAAGTTCTAATCTATATAAATTTATAAAAAAATCTTTGTCACAAAAAAATACTCCATCAGACTGTTCTGCTAACCTTATAGTTCTTTCTAAAGTATATAAATCTGTTCCATATTCTGAGTTTTCTCTTTTTTGAACTTTTTGGTAAATTTCTTTCATCTTCTCAGAAGGCTTCATATTCATTTCCGTATAAAACCTAGAAGTAACATAATTGTAGTGATTTATTGCTTGATTTGCTTTATTAAGTTTGAATAAGGCTTCTAGTAAATATTCATGTATGATTTCATCAAAAAAATTCATAGCAAGTGATGATTCACACTCATTAATTACTTCATTATATAGTTCATTTTTTAGAAGATAACATACATACTGAGAAAATAGTATTAAATACTCCCTTTTATAATGTATTCTGAGAGGGAATATCCAATCTAAAAACTCTGTGCCTTCTATATATTCTCCTCTATACAATTCCAAAGCTTTTTTTAACTGTGCTATTAAAGCACCCTCTGAATTAATACTAATTGGCTTAATAGAAAATTTATTTGCTAACTCATCAAATAACTCTACATCCAAAAAATAATTGCCTTCTAAGTAAAACACATAATTGCCTGCTACAAAATCAAGTTTCATCACATCTAAGTTTAACTTTGAGTTTATATCTTTGATTATTTTTCTTAGTCTATGAATTTGGCTTCTTAGTGCATTGTTATAATCTGTATAGTCATATAGTTTAAAATTTGCATCTATTATTCGGTTTACAGGGATTTTTTTACTTCTGTTAGATATAAAGTATTTCAATAGTGAAAGTGCTTTTTGGCTTTTCCCAAATTGAGCCAAAAGGGATTCTCCATCTATTAAGATATCAAAGCTACCGAAGGTGAGGATTTCTAATCTACCATTAACTTTGTCCATATAGCATCTCTCCCTTATTCAGATTACTTATATCTTATCTACCCTTTTTCTCTATAATTTACCATAAATTAACTATCGAAAAAATAATCTTTTGGCACTAGTCTAATATCTATTCTATTCTAGTTTTCATTATAAGTTTATCCATATTATTTATATTATCCACAGTATCTGCTCTCATCTGGCTTATACTTCTTTGTCTAAAAATTTCTGCCATTTTAAACCTAATCCTAGGAAGTTCCTTTTCTAAAGTATCAGTCCAATTAATTTTTGTTTTTCCTTGATATAAATCCATATCTACTATTCTAGTTCCATCTCCAGTATACTCAAACCCTAGCAGAACTTTTTTTATGTCTTTTGGTGGATTAAATGTAAAAAATCTAATCCTATACACCCCGACTGGCATAAACATCCTAGGGTAATCCTTAGACCAGGCTTCTCCTAAAACAAGTCCAAGCTCTAGTTCTTCTAATATCTCTATTAATCTTTCATATTGTAACTGATATGCTTCATATCTATCATAAATTCTTATTACCAATTCATACCAATCTTTTTTACCTATTCCTTCATTAATATATCTAAGTGCATGCATTCTCATGTCAGACATAAAAGTTTCATAGGGAAGCTTAATATAAAGAGCTTTATTGTAAAGACTTCTAATAAATATATCTGATTTTAAGCTTCTATCAGTAAAACTTAGTATTACTCCTTTGTCATTTCCCTGCTCTAATAAATCTACAAAGCTTCCTTGCCTACAATTATAGTCTTGCTCAATCTCACTTATAATCTTTTCTACATCACCAAAATATCTCATAACAATAATCGAAGGAGCACTTCTTACCTTTGTATTTGGGGGTGGATTTTCCTGAGATATAAATCTAGATAGTAAATCTTCACTGCTTATATTAGCAATTATAACCTGTTCAAGGTTTTCACTGCTTACTTTATCAGCCATTTCTTTAGTCAAGATTACTATAGTATCATCTTCACCTGATGAATCAAAAGCTTCCTCTAACGAAAGTTCCTTACCCTTACTAATTTTTAGTATATTATCTCTTAATTTTTCTATGTCTTTAGAAGCCCAAACTATAAAATTTACTCCATTTCTAAAAAAAGAAAACATAAATCATGCCTCCCTTATCCTTTAAATATACACTTAAAATCCAATTCTGCCTTTTTTAAGCCTTGCATCATCAGTTCCTATAGGATACTGGAGTTTATATACAGTTCCTGATTTTAGCATAATTACATTAATAGTTTTTATACCATTCAAATAAATAGAATTTTTAGAAATCTTATCCTTAACTGATAGATCATGTCCATAAAGACCGTATGAATCTGCAATATCCCTTAGACAGTCCAAGTAATGAGCATATTGAATTGTTTTGTCTCTTAATTTAAAGCAGTTAGGCTCAATATCTATATTTATTCTACTATCATTTTTCTCATACTCCAAAATGGCTTCTAAATCATCATGATTGCCAAGGGAAATATATATTCCCTTGACAAATGGTTTTTGCATTATTTTCATTAGGTTCTTTAGATATAATTTATATCTAGGTAAAGATTTAGGATAAAGCTCTAGTTTTATATTATCAACCAAATCTCCTGTATGAACTATATATTCAGGTTTTAATGTCATAATTAAACTATCTAGAGCTGAAAATATGCTATATGGTGTATCTGATATATGAAGTAATATTTCTTCATTTCTATTAATTAGTGATTTAGAAACTCTTACTCTGCCAGAAAGTCTATATATCACATCCCATATATATTCATAATTCATATCTACACCGTAAAAAATTTATGAAATATCTTAGTTAGATAATACTGGTCATCTGAACCACATAGCTCTCTTATGGAGTGCATAGAAAGCATTGGATTTCCAATATCTATTGATTTAATTGACACATGTGCAGAAGATATTGGTCCTATTGTTGAGCCACCAACTTGATCTGATGGATTTACAAAAGTTTGATATGGTGCCGAAGCCTCCTCACAAAGATTTTTAAACACAGCAGAAGAATAACCATCTGTTGTATATCTTTTGTTTGCACTGAGTTTTATCACTGGTCCAGCATTAAGCTTTGGTCTATTTGTAGGATCGTGCTTTTCTGGAGAATTTGGGTGGACTGCATGAGCCATATCTGCCGATATCATAAACGATTTATCTATGTTTATCATATGCTCTTCTTTATTTAGCCCAAGCGCTAAGTCTATTCTCTCTAAAGCATCAGAAAGTATAGTTGAATCTGCCCCTAGCCTGCTCATACTTCCTACCTCTTCATTATCAAAACTCACTAGCATTTTTATTCCGCTTCCTTTTTCAGACTCTATCAAGGCTTTTAAAGATGCATGAAGCATTGATAGATTGTCTAATCTAGGTGCTGATATAAATTCATCATTAAATCCTACAAATGAACTTGGCTGTGGGTCATAAACATATAGCTCATAATCGAGTATTCCCTGCTTTTCAATAGATAGATATTCAGCTATCTTATGAATCAAATGGTCCTCACCTATAAAGTCTCCACTAAGTGAAACTAGTGGAAGCATATCTTTTTGTTTGTTTAGTTCAATTCCTTTATTTACATCTCTATTGAGATGAATAGCTAGATTTGGAATTATAGCCACTGGTTTTTCAAAGTCCATTAGCACTTCAGTAGGCTCCATAGATTTTCCTGAACGAAGAAGTACCCTTCCTCCTATAGAAAGAGGCCTATCCATCCATGTATTTAATATAGGCCCACCGTAAATTTCTGTGTTTAGCTTTACATAACCATTGTCTTTTATTACTGCTTTAGGTTTAATCATCATAGATGGGGAATCAGTGTGACTTCCTATTATCTGATAGCCATCAGTTTTTGTATGAACTCTAAAAGCAATTAATGCAGTTCCATACTCTATATAGTAACCTTTACCCTCTTTTACCTCAAATTTTTTATTTAGGTTTAATCTTTTAAAACCTGCTTCTTTTAGCTTCTCTACTGAAATTTTAACAGCATGATAAGGCGTTTTTGATGCGTCCAAAAATTTCATCATATCTAATGCTACTTCTTTTTTTTCCATTTAAATTCTCCCCTTTTATATTTTAATGATTTTATAGTTTATTAAGACTGATAAACGTCGTATCTATTTGTTTAATCCCCTGTCCTTCAAATGCAATAGTATAAACAGTACCTAATTTTGAAACTACCATACCTACTCCAAATTTAGGATGCTTTATTTTTGAACCAACTGTAATGTCGTCTTGCCCTTCAAACTTTGGTTTATCATCTTGTCCTATCTTATATTTATCCTTATACCTATCATATAAACTTTGAGGTTTTATCTTTTCTACTTTAGTATTTTCCTCAAAGAGGCTCTCATCTATTTCAGATATAAATCTAGATGCAGTTGAGTGGTTTCTTCTCCCATAAAGAGTTCTTTCATTTGCATAAGTAATATACAAAATTTCTTTTGCCCTTGTCATACCTACATAACAAAGTCTTCTCTCTTCTTCCAATTGGTTTTCATCTAAGATAGCTCTAGATATGGGAAAAATACCTTCCTCTACACCAGACAAAAATACTACTGGAAATTCTAAACCTTTTGCACTGTGAAGTGTCATCAAAGTCACATAATCTTCTTCTTCATCAAGTCTATCTAAATCTGAAATTAATGAAACAGATGATAAAAATTCCTCTAAAGTTTTTTCTTCAGAAGTCTGCATAAATTCCATAACAACTGACTTAAACTCATCTATATTTTCTATTCTTCCTCTAGCTTCATCAGTATCCTCAGATTTTAATTCCTCAACATATCTTGTGTTGTCTATGACTTTTTGAATAAAATCAGTAAGTGGAAGAATATCCTTCATATCCATAAATGAATTAATCATCATTACAAACTTATTTAGAGTGGTTTTTACCCTAGTAGACAAATCGAATCCGGATAAATCATGAATTAATCCAAACAAACTTTCACCAGTAATCAAAGCCCTTTCTTCTAACTTTTCTAAAGTTTTAATTCCTATACCTCTCTTAGGTACATTTATAATTCTCTTAAGAGCTAAATCGTCAAGAGGATTTTGAACTAGCCTAAGGTAAGCCATCAAATCTTTAATTTCTTTTCTATCATAAAATTTTAATGAACCGAATATCTTGTATGCTATAGAATGCTTGATAAGAGCTTCTTCTAGTGCTCTTGACTGAGCATTTGTTCTATATAAAAGAGCGAATTCTCTTAGATTTCTGTCTTCTTCCTCTTGTCTTTTTCTTATTTCCTTAGCTATAAAATTTGCTTCATCTTTTTCATCATAGGCTTTATGAAGTTTAATTTTCTCGCCTTCTTTTAGCTGAGTCCATAGTTTTTTGTTTTTTCTACCTAAATTTCTTTTTATTACACTATTAGCCCCATCTAAAATAACCTCTGTAGAACGATAATTTTGTTCTAGCTTGACAACAAAAGCATCCTTATAATCCTTTTCAAAATCAAGTATATTAGCTATATCTGCCCCTCTCCACCCATAAATGGATTGGTCATCATCACCTACAACGCAAAGATTTTTATGCATATCACTTAACAATTTAATAAGAATATATTGGGCATGATTAGTATCTTGATACTCATCTACCATTATATATTGAAATTTTCTTTGATAAAAATCTCTTACAAACTCATCTGTTCTTAAAAGCTCAACTGTTTTAAAAATAAGGTCATCAAAATCTAGAGCATTATTTGCTTTTAACTTTCTTTGATATAAATCATATACTTTTGAAATCTTTGATAATCTAAAATCATTAAAATATCTAGCTTCAAATGCCTTTGGATTAAGTAGCTTATCTTTAGCCCCTGAAATTGCAGAGAGGACACTGCTTGGTTTAAAGCTGTCCTCTCTTAGGCCGCATTCTTTTATACACTCTTTGATTAAGCTTAGTTGATCTTGAGTATCGTAAATTACAAAAGACCTATTATATCCTATTCTTTCGATATCTCTTCTTAATATTCTCACACATAAAGAGTGAAAAGTGCTAATCCACATATCTTTAGCTCTATCTCCTATCAATGAATTAACTCTTTCCTTCATCTCCTTTGCAGCTTTATTTGTAAATGTGATAGCTAGTATTGAGAAAGGCGATATATTCAAATCCTCTATCATATGAGCTATCCTATATGTTATCACTCTAGTTTTACCTGAGCCTGCGCCAGCTAAAATCAGCAAGGGTCCTTCGACTCTTGTAGCTGCTGATAGTTGGTCTTGATTTAAGCCAGTTAAATCCATAATTTCCTCCAGTTATATATTGTATAAAGCTCTAATTTCATAGTTTTCAGGAATATTAAACGCTTCAATAGTTTCTATTTCTGATGCTTTAAGTGATATTCCATTGTCTAGACAAGCTTTTTCAAAATAGAATTTGATTATTCCTGTATCCAAATCAGTATCTGTACTCGAATCTTTCTCTACTGCAAGAACCACTTTATTTCTTGTTATTAAAAACTTCCATGGTTGCTTGTTTCCCCATGATGGTGCAAATCTAGTAAGATAAAATATTTGATCTAATCCCCTAGTTTCCAAATCTTCCCACTCAGGAGTATTTCCCCATTCATCTAGATAAGTAATTTCTATTGCTCCTTGTCTAAACGCCTTTTCTTGGATATCTTTTTTAAATATTCCTGCATAACGATAACCTATAGCTAAAAAACCACAAAGCGAACGAGACTTGTCAATAGCTAAATCGGTTTTTATTTCATCTGTATCTGGAATAGTAATCCAGCAAGAAGCAAGACCTTCTTTATGAGCTTTAAATCTCATCATTTCCATAATATACGCTGCATCTTCTTTTGATTTTCTACCATCATTACTCAAAACAGCAATATAGTGAGGTGCTCCTATGAATTTTCCAAAATATCCTGCTTTTCCCTCTAATTTTTGTTTGGCTTGCTCTCCATCTTCGAATAATACTATATCTAAACCATGATTTTCTAGTGCAGTATCTCCAGCAATTATTATCTCTTTAAGTAGTTCGCTTTTCACTCTTGTTTCTTTATAATCTCTTGTTGATTTAATTTCTTGCATAATGTTTGCATAATTCATAACTTTACCTCCCTAAAAAATTAATGACTATATTTATTATATATCAAATATCATGTACTATACATATTTTCTGCATTGTCAAAAATATAATTTTTAAACTACTTATTTTCTATCCACTCCTCAAGTTCTGACCATATATTTTTTGCATCTTCATATCCAGTTTCATAAAAACCTGCAAGTTTGATTTTATTCCTCTCCATCCTGTCTATCTCAACTTTTTTCTTAGGTCTGATAACAAATACCCTTCCTTCTTCTTCTAATTTTTCAATAGCATCCAAAGTTTCATTATAGACCTTATACCTATTTGTAATAGTTTCTTGGAGTTTAGGATAATTTTTATATACTTTTTTTGAAATAAATTTAGTATTAGATGGTTTTTTTCTATATTCTTTACCTCTAGTTAAAATTATAATATTCTTCTGATTTCCATCTGCTATAGCTTTTTTTATTGGTATAGAATCAGCTATTCCTCCATCTAACACAGGTTCTCCTAAAATATCTACTATTGGAGTAACAAATGGAAGACTACTTGAGGCTCTGCAAGTATCTAAAACAAACTGTTTGCTTTTATCCTTCTTTGCATCAAAATAAAGAGCTTCTCCAGTCTTACAGCTAGTTCCTACTAAGATACATTTTTGCTCATTTCCAAAAAAAGTATCATAATCAAAAAGCTCATATTTGTTTGGAATCTCATCAAACAAAAAATCCATATCCATAATAGAACCCTTAAATACAAGATTCCTTTTACTTATATATCTGGGATTCTCAATATGATTTAAAATTGCATTTTTCCCTCTTCCTCTTTGCCTAGATACATAAGATACTCCTTGGCAAGCTCCAGCAGATACTCCCACTACATATGGAACATAAAAATTCTTATCCATAAAAAAGTCCAATACTCCAGCAGTGTATATACCTCTCATACCCCCACCTTCTAATACTAAACCTATGTCTTTCATCTAAAACACCTCTAGTCTAAAATATATAATACAGTTAAAATTGTGTAAAATCTATTGCAGTTTGATATTAAATCTATAAAATAATAGTTAAGGGATGGCGTGACAGTCGCCCTAGAGGTGAGCCTTGAAAGGATAGGTAGCCTCTACATAGCAAATTCTTCTTTTCAAATATACCCTTCTGTAAAAACATGAGAATTAGACCTTCTCATGTTTTTTGCTTTTACTCTAAATTAGAGTATATCTCTTTAGCATATAGTATAAGTTGATTTTTGTTATTTTTAGAGACATCCTCACTCACTAGCTCTAGTAGCTCATTTAATATGTCTCCAATTTCCTTTCCCTTTGCTCCGATTTTCATCAAATCATACCCATCTATGTCTAAATCTTTAACTGAAAATGGAATTTTTTCATCTAAAACTTGCTCAATTTTCAATCTAAATATATCTTCATCTACTTTCATAATAGTACAACTCAAATCTGCAAAATGCAAATCAGCAAGCTCATATATATTTGACTCTCCAAATACTCTTAATAATCTTTGTATTCCTTTCTTCCCTATTGTATTTACTTGTATCATATGATATCTTACTAAATTTGAAGTTAACTCTACCACTTGATTTGAATATCTAAGTCTTTTTAAAACTGATTTTGTTATAGATTCACTGATTTCATCATGACCATAAAAATGACCTATCCCTTCTTCATCTAGCCTAAAAGTAGTTATTTTTCCTGTGTCATGAAAAAGAGCAGCCAATCTAAGATGTAGCCTTGCTTCTACTTTGTCAAGAACACACAAAGTATGGTCTAATAATTCTAAGTGATGAAAAGGATTGCGTTGATTAAATCCAGATAAAATAGATATCTCTGGCAAAATATAATCTAACAGTTTTAAATCACATAGCAATCTGATTCCTCTAGAAGGTTTACTGCTAAGCAATATTTTATTTAGCTCTGCTTGAATTCTCTCTTTACTTATATATTCAATCCTTGAGGCATTGCGTTTTATAGACTCAAAGGTACTTTTCTCAATATCAAAGTTTAATAGACATGCAAATCTCACAGCCCTTAACATTCTAAGAGCATCTTCACTGAATCTTTCATCAGGGCTTCCTACGCACCTTATAAGCTTGTTTTTTAAATCTTTTTCTCCTGAAAACAAGTCTACAAGCTTATTGGACTGATTATAAGCCATAGCATTTATAGTAAAATCCCTTCTTTTCAAATCTTCATGTATATTTTTTTCAAAGTGTACACTATCTGGTCTTCTATTATCTATATAGATTGACTCACTTCTGTAAGTAGTTATTTCAATAGGTTTATCTTTATAAATTAAAGTTACTGTTCCAAGCTCTATTCCAGTATCTATCGTTTTATATGAACTGAATACTTTTTTTATTTCACTAGGAAGAGCAGATGAAGCTATATCTATATCTTTTGGCTGCCTACCTAAAAGGGAGTCTCTAAGACTCCCCCCAACTAAATATGCTTCATAGCCTGCATTTTCTATTATTCTAATTATTTCCAAAGCATCTGATATAAGCTTATTGTCTACCATTAATATCACCTAATTTCGAATTATTATATATGCCATATAGGCTACATATATAGCAACCAATGCCACTCCTTCTTTTTTATCAACCTCTTTATTGCTAAATGCAAATATATGAGAAATTATTGTTACTAAAGCTAAAACACTAAAATCAAATATTAACTTGCTCGATACGGCAATTGGATGAATAGTTGCAGATATTCCTAATACAAAAAATATATTAAATAATCCAGAGCCGATAATATTTCCTATTGCTATATCGCTTTCTCCTTTACGTGCAGCTGTAATAGATGTTACCAATTCTGGAAGAGAAGTTCCTATTGAAACAATTGTAAGTCCAACTAAAGTTTGACTCATACCTAATTGAAGAGCTATATTAGTTGCTGATTTTACTACTATATCTCCTCCAAAAACTATACCTATAAGTCCTAAAATAGAAAAAATTATGCTTTTTGAAAGAGGAAGTTTTACTATTTCCTCAACTTCATCATCAGATTCTTTTGATATTATTGCCATTTCTATTAGATAAAACATGAATACCCCAAAACCAAGTAAAAGTACAAGTCCATCTCCTCTAGTTAAGATGTTTGCATCATGGCCTGCAAATAAATTATCTAAAGATAATATAATTAGCAAAGCCACTGAATACAAGGAAAGAGGATATTCTTTAATTATAGTCGTTCTTTGTACTTTTATAGGCCTAATCATAGCCGAAAAACCTACGGCTAGCAAGAGATTGAATACATTTGACCCAATTACATTACCTACAGCAATATCATTAGAACCCCTAAGAGCTGCATTTATACTAACTGCAGCTTCTGGAGCACTAGTTCCAAACGCAACAATAGTTAATCCTATCAGCAAAGTAGGCATTTTTGCAATCTTAGCAATGGAAGACGCTCCATCTACAAAAAAATCTGCTCCTTTTATAAGTACAATAAATCCAATTATCAACAATGCATAACTCAAACTTGTCACCTCTTAGTTAGTATTATGTTTCTTGTATAGACCTACCCAATTCGGGATTATACCCTTATTTTTTATAATGTCAATAGCAACATCAGGAACAACTGCTAAGTCTTCTGCATCAAAATAAAACTGGATATTTTGGTCAAATAAGATATTTGCAGCAGGTGGAAATTCTTCGTCTTTGCTCCAAACAATAAAGGTCATATATGTCTGATTCATAAACGAAAATCTATAAGATTTATCTCCTTGAGATAATTCCTTAGCCCCTATACTATTCATATCACTTTCAAATTTATCTAAATCACTTCCATAAGATTTAGCCAATCTTTCAATCGTTCTCTTACTAAAATTAGGATAGTAAACTAGACCACCTGGTATATCTTTGTAAGTAATATCCTTTCCTGTAGCTTCAATTCCTTGACCATTTACTAAAAACCTCAAAAATAAAGTTCTTAATGTATAAAATTCAAGCTCTATATCATTTTCATCTACAATCTTCCCAGATGGATACTCCACCTTATATGGCATGCCCATAAAATTCATATGTATGCTTGAATCCACTAATTTACTAAAAGTATTTCTTGCCATAAGCTCTGGATTAGCTTTTGAAAATTTTTCTCTTATATATTCAAATGGAACTCTTCCTTGTCTATCATCTATAAGTGACAAAACTATCCCCCCTGTATTTTTACATATATAACCCTAGCATCGCTGCTCCTATTGCTCCAGCATCATTCCCAAGTTTAGCTCTTACAATTTTTCCTCTTGGAGCATTTTTAAATGACAGTCTATCATTCACTTCTTTTTCAAGTTCATCAATAAATAAATCATAAGCTTTAGATACTCCTCCACCTAAAATAAAAACCTCTGGATCATATACATTTATAAGATTTATTATTCCTATTGATAGATAGGTCACAAAACGCTTTACTATAATCTTTGCCATTAAATCATTTTCTTTGTAAGCATCAAAAATAATCTTAGCTGTAATTTTTTCAGGTCTTGAATCCGTCATATCTATGATTTTGCTACAAGGACTATCCACAAACAATCTTTGAGCATGCTTTATAATAGCTGTAGCTGAACAGTAAGTTTCTAAGCAACCATTATTTCCACAATTACAATTATAAAAGTTTTCTCCTACTATTAAATGCCCTATTTCCGAAGCTATGCCACTGTTTCCCGTATATAATTTTTCATTTATTATAACTCCTCCTCCGACTCCAGTACCTAGAGTAATCATTACAGCATTTCGTGCTCCTTTTATAGCTCCAAAATGATGCTCTGCCAGTGCCGCTACGCAGGCATCATTTGCAATATATACTTTCGTATTTGGAAAATGTCTATCCATTTCTTTAGATATATCTATGTCTATCCAAGATATATTTGGTGCCTTATATACCTTTGACTTACCATCAGTAAGTCCAGGAATTCCTATACCTATAGAATTAATACTAGATATAGATAACTTATTAAGTTCTAACAATTCATTTACCTGCTTTGCAATCATATTTATAGTATATTTATAACCTTTTTCTGACTCTGTAGGGATATTTTTTGCAAATATTGCCTTATCATTTTCATCCACCAAAGCAGTTTTTACTTCTGTTCCTCCTATATCTACACCTATATAAAATCTACTCACCTTATCCCTCCTCAGATAGTCTTTTCATCAAGTTTTCATTAAATGTCTGAGCTGCATTGTAACCCATTCTTTTTAACCGATTATTTCTAGCTGCTATCTCTAAAATAACCGCCAGATTTCTCCCTGGTTTTACTGGGATAGTTATTTTTTCAATAGCCACTCCCAAAATCTCTATAAACTCATCATCTATTCCTATTCTGTCATAATACTTGCCTTCAACCCATGGCTCTAAATGTGCTACTAAGTCTATTATCTTTGTAGGCTTAACCGCACCTATTCCATAAAGGCTTTTTATGTCAAGTATACCGAGTCCTCTTATTTCCATAAAATACCTTATAGATTGTGGGGATTTTCCCACTAACATATCGTCTTCTATTTTTTTTATTTCTACTGCATCATCAGCTACTAACCTATGACTTCTTTTTATAAGTTCAAGTGCAGTTTCACTTTTGCCTACTCCACTTTCGCCTGTAATTAGTATTCCCATTCCGTCCACATCTACTAATACTCCATGCATCATAGTTTCTGGAGCCAATATCTCATTTAAATAATCTAATAACTTATATATAAATTTTGTAGTCCCCATAGGAGTAGTTAGAATTATTCTATTATATTTTTTAGCTGCTTTTATCATAATTTCATCTGGTTTTTGGTTTCTTGCGACTATCACAACCGGTAAGTCATAAGACATATACCTGTCCATTCGCTCTTTTTTAATTTCATCATCTAAAGATAAATAATATGAATATTCTACTTTACCCATAACTTGAATCCTGTCGTTTGGAAAATGATCGTAATATCCATTTAATTGCATCCCAGGTCTATTTATATCTGTGGTTGATATATTATAATCTATACCTTCTGGTATATAAGCTACTCCTACATCCAAATCTTCAATAATCTGTCTAATTGAAACATTCTTTGTATCTGATTTATCAATCATTTTTTTGCCCCTTTCTAAAATGTTCAAATACTGCCTTTGCAGATTTTTTATTCATACCTTCTACTGAAGCTAGCTCTTCCATCGTAGCACTTTTTAGACGCTCTATAGTTTTAAACTCTGAGATAAGAGCCATCTTTCTAGTCTTTCCTATGCCTGATATTTCATCAAGCTCCGATTTTTCCATCCCCTTATCTCGTAGAGACCTGTGATAGCTAATCGCAAACCTGTGAACTTCTTCTTGCACACTAGCTATAAATCTATATATCAGGCTGTGCTTTGAAAGCTCTACAGCTTGACTTTCTGTAGTAAGTCCTAGGGTTTTATGTCTTGAATCCTTATACATACCAAGCACTGGTATACTTAGACCTTCTTCAGCGATTACCTTTTTAGCCACTGAAACTTGACCCTTTCCACCATCCATAAGTATTAAATCAGGCAAATCAGGGTGCTTTAGTCTTCTTCTTATTATTTCTTCCATGGATGCATAGTCGTTTGGTCCATCCACAGACTTAATTTTATATCTCCTGTACAGTTTTTTTGCTTTCTCTCCATTTAAAAAAACTACTTGAGCCCCTACTGAGTCAACACCTTGGATATTCGATATATCAAAAGCTTCGACTCTTACTGGCATCTCATCTAGCTGGAAAAATTCCTGAAGCTCTTTCATTACTCCAACTGTTCTTTCTAGCTTCGCTATTTTAAGATTGCTTTTTTGCTTTATAGTTTCAAAGGCATTCTTTCTTACTAAATCCAACAGATGCTTTTTATCCCCTTTTTGAGGTACTGTTATTTGAACCTTCTGACCCTTTTTGCTTGAAAGCCAGTCAGACATTATTTGCATATCTTCAAAATCAGTGTCTACAACAAGCTCTTTAGGAACGTAATTCACACTCATATAAAATTGTTTTATAAATGAGCTTATTATTTCCTCTGCTTGAGAATTTCTGCTCTTGTCAAAAATAAAATTCTCTCTTCCAACTACCTTGCCACCTCTTACGAAGAACACTTGAACACATGACAAATCCTCTTCCTTGGCTACAGCTATATAATCTTGGTCTATGGTAGAAGCTGAAACAATTTTTTGTCTTTCAAGCATACCTTTCATGCTGGATATTTTATCTCTTAGTGTTGCTGCTTCTTCGAAATCCAAATTCTTTGCAGCTTGTCTCATTTTTTCTTCTAGTATGCTTATCATATCCTCGCTTTTTCCAGATAGAAAATCGATGATTTCATATATCATCTTCATATATTCAGCTTCATCTACTTTTCCAGTACATGGTCCCACACATTTTTTGATATAAAGGTTAAGACAAGGTCTTTCCTTTTTCTCTATAGACCTTTTAATATCTCTAGTGCAGGTTCTTATAGGATATATTTCCTTTATAACATCTAAAGTCTCGTTTACTATAAAAGCATTTGTATAGGGTCCAAAATATTTTGCCTTATCCTTTTCTACTTTTCGAACCTTTAGTATCCTAGGAAAATATTCGTTTAGAGTAACCTTTATGTACGGATAGGTTTTATCATCTCTAAGCAAAATGTTATATTGAGGCTTATATTCTTTTATTAGGTTATTTTCTAATATCAGAGCTTCCATTTCAGAGTCTGTAACAATGTATTCAAATTCATCTATATGGCTCACCATAGCCCTTACTTTTGCATCCATGTTTTTCTTACTCTGAAAATACTGCCTCACTCTATTCTTTAGCGATATAGCTTTTCCCACATAAATCACTTTTTGATTTTTATCTTTCATAAGATAAACTCCCGGCTGATGAGGGAGGTTCTTAATTAAATCTTTTAATTTATCGCTTAGCAAACTATCACATTCCTATTCCTATTTTCATAATCATTCCATAAATGAAAGGGATTAATACAGCTGGCAATATATTTGCAACTTTTATCTTACTTGCCCCTACCATATTTAGTCCTATTCCCAAAATAAGCAAGCTTCCTACAGCAGTCATCTCAGCAACTATGGCATCTGTTAAAAGCACTTTTATGGAGCTTGCTAATAGCGTAACTGCTCCTTGATATATAAATACACTAACAGCAGAAAGAATAACACCTATCCCCATAGTAGATGTAAATATAATAGAGGTTATACCGTCTAGTACAGATTTAGTAAATAAGGTTTCATGATTACCCTCTAAACCACTTTGAAGTGCTCCTACTATAGCCATCGAGCCTACACAAAACAATAAACTAGCATTTACAAAACCTTCAGCTATTTTAGATTCTCCATTTTTACTTAGCTTTTTTTCTACGAAATCACCAAGCTCTGCAAATCTTTTATCTATGTCTATAAACTCTCCGATTATTGCTCCTATTACTAGTGAAAAAATCACCAGCAATAAATTTTGGGTACTCATAGTTCCTGATACTCCTATATATATAATACAAAGCCCTAATCCCTTACTTATAGTTTCTCCCATAGATATAGGAATTCCACCTTTTAAAAAAAAACCTATTAGGCTTCCAGCAATTATTGAAAGTGCATTTACTATAGTACCTAGCATAAAATTTCCCCCATATCTAATCTTTAGTTTTGTATCTATAATATACAACAAAAATCCTAAGAAATAAACGAATCATGATATAATGGACAAAAGATTTTTATAATAAATTACTATAAAAAGGAGATAGATTTTGTGAATACATTGTCGTTTGTTTTACTTGCCTCTAGCCTTATGAGTATAGTTGGTTTCATACTTATGTATATGGATAAAAGAAGAGCAAAAAAAAATCATTGGAGAATCAAAGAAAGCACCTTATTTATAACTTCAGCGTTACTTGGAAGTCCAGGTGTTCTTCTTGGAATGTATACATTTCGCCATAAAACAAAGCATGCTAGCTTCGTATATGGGGTACCTGCAATTTTATTTATTCAGATATTTGCTTTATATTATTTTAATATAATTTAAAAATAGCTCTGCTCTTTGTTTTCACAATATAGAGCAGGCTATTTTTTATGGAGGGGTCTTACTTACTTCTGTTTCTAGTTTTTACATCAAATATTACTGCTACTGCTAGAATAATACCTCTTATAATATACTGGTAGGATATTCCTACTCCAACTAAGTTCATACCATTTGTAAGAGAAGCCATTACAAATGCTCCTATAATCGAGCCAGTAACCTTTCCTACTCCTCCGTTTGCAGATACTCCACCTACGTAAGCAGCCGCTATAGCATCTAGCTCAAATAATGTTCCTGCTGTTGTAGTAGCTGATTGAAGTCTAGAAGTATATAGGATACCTGATAAAGCTGATAGCATTCCCATAGATGCAAACACTGTCATCGTGATTCTTTCTACATTAATACCGCTTAATCTAGCTGCCTCAGCATTACCACCTACCGCATAAACATGACGTCCTATAATAGTTTTAGTAGTTATAAAGTGATAAATTAAAACTACTATAATAGTGATTACAACTGTCCAAGATAAACCGTTATATCCTGCTAAAATCCATGTTATATAGGCTATAACGGCACTAATAGCAATTAATTTCACTGTGAACATCTTGCTGGATATTACTTCAAAATTGTACTTTATCTTATCATTTCTTGTTTTAATCTCTGACCAAGCATAAGCTGCTATTCCTATTATTCCAATAATCAAAGTCAAAACATGGAGATTTCCCATATTCACAAAATCTGGAATAAATCCATTTCCAATAGCATTAAATGCTTTGTTTGAAATTACTATAGTCCCTGTACCTTCAGTAACCATAAGCAATGCTCCTCTAAATACAAGCATTGCTGCAAGAGATGCTACGAAAGCTGGAATTCCCATCTTAGCAACTAAAAATCCTGTAAAGCTTCCTGTTATAGTTCCAAGTACTAAAACCAAAAGTATAGTTACCGGAACAGATACATTAAATCTCATCATAAGTATTGCCGCAATAGCACCTAGAAATCCTGCCAAAAATCCAACGGACAAATCTATGTGCTTTATAACCATAACTAGAGTCATACCTACTGCAAGTACTGCTATATACCCAGTTTGATTTATAAGATTACTTATATTTCTCGAGGACATGAACAGTCCTCCTGTAGCTGCACTGAAGGTAACCATTATGATTATCAAGGCAATATACATACCATATTCTCGAATGTTTTGTTTTATTAAGCCCTTAGCTTCATTTATTAAACTCATTGCCTTCCTCCTAATTCGTAGCCATCTGCATAATTATTTCTTGATTTGCTTCCTCGCTAGATAAAACCCCTGTCATTTTACCCTCTGCCATGACATAAATTCTATCACACATTCCCAGTATTTCTGGAAGCTCTGAAGAAATCATAATAATGCTCAGACCCTTTGATATCAAATCATTTATTATGGTATATATCTCGTACTTTGCTCCTACATCTATTCCTCTAGTAGGCTCATCTAAAATCAAAAGCTTCGGTGAAACAAACAGCCACTTTGCAAATGAAACCTTTTGCTGATTTCCTCCACTTAGATTACCTACCTTTTGCTCTATGCTAGGTGCTTTAATATTCATAGAATCTTTATACCACGATGCTATTTTTACTTCTTCATTTTTGTTTATAAGACCATTTGGAGAGAATTTTTTTAAATTTGCCAACGTTATGTTTTGCTTTATATCATCCATTAATATAAGTCCATCGCCTTTTCTATCCTCTGAAACATAAGCAAGCCCTGCTTTAATTGCATCGTATGGATTTCTAAGTTGAACTGCTTTTCCTAAGAATTGAATCTCTCCTGATAATTTATAATTACTGATATTGCCAAACACACTATGGCCAAATTCAGTTCTTCCTGCTCCCATAAGCCCCGCTATACCAACTACTTCGCCTTCTCTTACGTCAAAATCTATGTTTTTAAGAATGTCTCTTCCTTGTTTATAGTCAAAAGCATTCCAATTTTTCACTTCAAATATTACATCACCGATATTATGTTCTTCTCTTTTAGGATAAATATTATCAATATCTCTTCCTACCATATTTTTAATTATAAATGGTTCACTTATAGATTCATCTTCATTGCTCTTTGAGCATATAGTTTTTCCATCTCTTAAAACTGTAACTGTATCAGCAATAGCAATAACCTCTTTTAATTTATGAGAAATCATAATAGAAGTTACTCCGTGAGATTTTAATTCCTTAAGTAGTGTTAGTAGATTTTCGCTATCATCTTCGTTTAGTGCTGCTGTTGGTTCGTCCAGTATTAGAAGCTTTACTTCCTTGCTAAGCGCCTTTGCAATTTCTATAAGCTGTCTCTTTCCCACTCCATGTTCTTTGACCTTTGATGAAGGATCGACATTTAATTTAACCTTGCCTAAAAGCTCTTTTGATTTTAAAATTGTTTCATTCCAATCAATCAATCTACCTTTTTTAATTTCATGGCCTAAAAATATATTTTCATATACTGTAAGCTCTGGAACTAGTGCAAGCTCCTGATAAATTATAGCAATGCCAGCTTTTTCGCTGTCGCTTATTCCTGAATATTTTTGAACCTGACCATTAAAAACTATATCCCCTTCATAATCACCGTGAGGATATACTCCACTTAGTACTTTCATAAGTGTAGATTTTCCTGCTCCGTTTTCTCCTACCAAGCAGTGAATCTCACCTTTTTTCACTTTAAAATTAACCTCATCTAAAGCTTTTACTCCTGGAAAGCTTTTAGATATATTATTCATCTCCAATATATACTCACTCATGGACAATTCCTCCAAAAACTAACTCTAATTAAGGCTATGAGTTTTAAGAGACTTGCAAAGGTTTATCCCTTGCAAGTCTCTATTAATTTAATTACTCAAGTCCAGTAAATTCTTCTGCTTTATAGTATCCAGAATCAATTAACTCGGATTTTACATTGTCTTTATCAACAACAATTACTTGTGTTTGCTTAGCTTTTACATCTATGTTTCCATTGTTATACGATCCAGTTGTATCAGGTGTTCCTCCTGATAATAATGCAACTGCCATATCAATTGAATCCTTAACTAAAGTACGAACATCTTTAAATACTGTCATAGATTGTTTTCCATCTATGATATATTGAATTGAAGCTATTTCAGCATCTTGACCTGTTACAAGATAGCTAGTAACAGCTGCATCTGAGCCAAATGCATCCGCTATAGCTCTTGCAGTTCCATCGTTTGGAGCTAGTATAAATACATCTCCCTTATCTGCATCTGCTGCTGAAGTAAGGTGAGCCTCTGCTTTGTTCTTAGCTTCGTTGAAATCCCAGTTAGTAGTGATTTGTCCGATAATTTTACCCATTTCATCTCTTGTAAGTGTTGCTTTGTCTTGAAGAACTATAGCCTCTGAAGAGTTTTTAATTACAAAAGTTCCATCAGCGATTTTAGGCTGAAGTACATTCCAAGCTCCTTCAAAAAATAGGAAAGCGTTATTATCTGATGCAGCTCCTGCATACAGATAAAGTGGATGTCCCGTTCCAGTTGCATTGTCTACTAAGTATTGAGCTTGAGCTGCACCAACAGCTATAGAGTCAAAAGTTACATAATAATCTACAGCTTCAGTATCAGTAATCAAACGGTCATAAGATATTACATTTATTCCCTCTGCTTTAGCTGCTTCAACTGCTGCCGCTGCTGCTCCTCCATCGTGAGGACAGATAATTAGAGTCTTAATACCTTTTGCTATAAGAGCATCTACATTTTCTTTTTCCTTAGCTGATGAACCTTGGCTAAATAGAATCTCTACAGAATACTCTGTATCTTTTAATGCTTCTCTAAAACGAGTTTCATCCTGAACCCATCTTGGCTCGTCTTTGGTTGGTAGAACTATTCCTACGTCAACTTGTGCACTTTGTCCAGAGCACGCAGTTAGTCCCATTAAAACTACGACAAACATAAGTAGTGCTAATACTTTTTTCATTACCCTTCCTCCTTAAATAAATCGTTTTCCTGATAAACATAAGATTTTTATCTCTTAAATTATCTCAAAATTCTAAAATTAAGTAACTATACTAATTTAACAACATACATAAGGATTTGGGGGGATTGAAGAAAAAAATATAAAGTTTAGAAACTATCTGTAATATTTTGTGTCTAAATTTTACTGTTTGCGATATACATCTGATTTTAAGTGAAATCCATCTTTTATTATCGTTTGGTCTATATTAGATTTATAAACTGCAACTGGCTCCAAAAATAAACACTTGATATCATAGGTCCCGTCGCTCATTGTGGCTTTAGTTTCAATTTCCTCACCATTTGCAAGTTTTATAGCCATCTCTATAGCTATAGTAACCAAATCATCTATTGGTTTGTATACTGTCATAAGCTGAGTGCCTTCTACTATTCTTTGACAAGCAGTTAAATCTGCATCTTGTCCCACTAGGATAACTTCGCCTGAGAGCCTGTATTCAGATAGCGCTTCAAATGCAGCTTCAGCAAGACTGTCATTTCCAGATATAATGGCATCTGGCTTTACGTCACTTTTTAAAGTTTCCTCTGTATATCTAAAAGCCTCTTCCTTAAGCCAATTCGTAGCCCAATACTCTTCAATTAAATTGATTTCGCCACTTTCAATATAAGGCTTTAATATTGAGTCATAGCCTTGTTTTATCATATTTGTATTGTTATCAGATTTTGCTCCATTAATTATCAGCAAATCCTGCACTTGTTCATCTACTACTGTCTGTGCCATAAGCTCGCCCACTTTGAAGTTATCAAAGGATATGTAAAGGTCAACATTAGCATTTTGAACTAGTCTGTCATAGGAAATAACTGGGACTCCTTTAGCCTTGGCTAAAGATACCGCCTCAGCTGCTGCCTTGTAATCTGTTGGAACTATCATAAGAACATCTATTTCTTGTTTTAATAGATATTTCACCTGCTCTATTTGGTCCTTGTCATTGTTATTTGCATTTAGTACTATCAAATCCAATCCGTATTCAGCTGCCTTTGCTCTTAAAAGGCCACTGTCCTTTATCCATCTATCTTCCTTTAGTGTCCCTAATGTCAGACCTATTTTCGTTAGCTTGTTTTCTGCTTTTAAGATGCTGTCATTTTTTTCATTTGCTTTAAGATATATGTTAGCTTCATAGGCTATAATAATTACAAGAGCTAATAATGTAATAATCAGCGCTCCTATAATTATTTTTTTTGTATCTAATTTAGGTTTATTCATCATTTATCACTCCCGGCTCTGTATTCAGTCGGTGTCAATCCAGTTATTTTTTTAAAAATCTTACAGTAGTAATTCGGGTCATTATATCCTATCTCAAGGCTTATATCTTTTACACTTTTTTGAGTTCTACTTAACATTTCGAGTGATTTTTCTATTCTTAAATCAGTAAGATAATCTGTAAAGCTTTTTCCAATTTTCTGCTTAAAAATCTTGCTGAAATAGTGGTAGCTGATATTCACTTGCTTGGCTACAAAATCCATGCTGATATTCTCATTGTAATGCTTATCAATGTATTTTAGGGCATCTGGAATCACGCCTTCTTCTATAGATAATAGCTGAGCTTTTGCTTCACTATCCCACTGCAATATGAAATTAGAAAACTGATTCGCCATTTCTAATATAGAGTCTGAGTTTAATAACCGCTCTATTTTTTCTCCTGTTTTTTGAGTCATATCTATAGGAAGGTGCTTTTCACATATCACTAGGGCTTCTAATAATCTTTGCTTATATATATGCGCTGGAAGGTGAGATATTTTATCATGGAATTTTTTTAAGCTGTGCTTTGCTCCCACAAAATCTAGTCTTCCAATATTCTCAGCTAG
>Ga0334893_1000896_pt1 | contig 33378 bp, 26 predicted proteins | sample GraSluR3_MG_5_FD_207218 | JGI IMG/M metagenome (GOLD analysis project Ga0334893, IMG submission 207218) | Sludge microbial communities from methane-producing bioreactor in Wageningen University, Netherlands - Granular Sludge_09_05-R3 | ecosystem: Engineered > Bioreactor > Anaerobic >...
GCACTTTTGGCGAGTCTTCTCTGGCCGGGCAGCGAGGCCCGGGCTTGTTACGCGGTGGTCGTGGGCCGGGAAGCCTCGGCCGACGGCTCGGTGCTCGTGGGGCACAACGAGCAGAACGGGGGCCGGCGCCTGCTGAATTTCCGCCGAATTCCCCGGCGCACGTTTCCCGAAGGGGCCACGGTCGAACTGGGCCGAGGCGGGCGGCTCGCGCAGGTCGCCGAGACCTGGGCCTTCCTCTGGAGCGAGAACCCGGGCATCGAGTTCAGCGACGGCTATCTCAACGAGTGGGGCGTCGCCGTCGTGAGCGACGGTTGTCCCACCCGGGAAGACAGCTACGACACCCTGGTCGCCCGCGGCGAGATCCGCCAAGGCGGCATCGGGTACATGCTCCGCCGGCTGGTGGCCGAGCGGGCTCGCTCGGCGCGGGAAGGCGTCGAGTTGGGGGGCCGGCTCGTCGAGCAGTTCGGCTACGTCCAGTCGGGACGCACCTACGTCATCGCCGATCCGAACGAGGCGTGGCTTCTGGAGGTGGTTTGCGGACGGCGTTGGGTGGCCCAGCGGGTGCCCGACGATGCCGTCGTGGTGCTTCCCAACGTCCACATCATCGACGAGGTGGATCTGGCCGACGATAAGAACTTTCTGGGGTCGCCCGACCTGGTCGAGTATGCCGTCCGGCGCGGCTGGTTTGACCCCGAGGCCGGCGAGGCGTTCAACTTCCGCCGGGTCTACACCGGGTCGCCGGGCGTGCCTCCCGACCCCCGGCGTCTGCGCGGACGGCAGTTGGTGGCCGGGCTTGCCGAACCCGAGCCGGCCGACCGGCCCCTGAAGTTCGGCATCAAGCCGGCCGAGAAGATGACCGTCGCGGCGGTCGTTGCGATCTTGCGCGACACGGGAGGAGCGCGGCCCCTGTGCACGCCGACAACCCAGGAAGGGGCCGTGTTCCAGCTTCGCTCGCGGTTGCCGCGCGAGATCGGCTGCATCTACTGGCGGACGACCGCCGCGCCCTGCACGAGCGTGTTGTTGCCGTGGTATCTGGGCATCACCGAGACGCCGCCCGAGTTCTTCCGGCCCGTGGAGATCGACGAGCACGTGTCGCTCGAACACCACTTCCGCCCGCCCCAGGGCACGTTCGACCCCGACCCGCGGTTGGCATGGTGGACCTTCAAATCGCTCCAGGATGCGGTCCTCGAAGACGCACCGAATCGGATCGGCGTGGCACGAGCCGCGTGGGACACTCTCGAAAAGCGGCTCTTGGAAGAGCAGCCGGCCGTCGAGCAGGAGGCCCTGCAACTCTGGCAGACCGACCGCGACGCCGCCCGGCGGCTCCTGACCGAGTACTGCACGGGCGTGGCGGGTCGGGCCGTCGACGAGGCCCGAATCCTCACCGAGCGATTGGCCGGCGCGCACGCGGCGCCGTGAGGCACCGCACAGGGCCGGTTCGTCGCGCACGCGGCGGCCTCGACCGCCCGGTCAGGCGACAACGACCGTCTCGTTGATCACCTCCGACACGCCGCGCAGCCGCGACACCGTCTCCTGGGCAAGTTGCTTGTGGTAGAAGCTGGGAACCGGTCCGCGCAGAAAAAGCACCCCGTCGGCGTACTCGCACGAAACGCGCCGCACGGTCGCATAGGGGCTCGTTCGCAGGCGTGCCCTGGCTGCCTCGGTGATTTCGTAGGGTCCGTGTTGATCGCTCCGACCTGCCTTGGTCGCCTCCGCCATGCTTGAAAACTCTCCCTGAATCGTGTTGTGGATCGACCGCCCTTGGGTACCGGGACAACCGGTCGGGCGGTGCGTGGAACTTCGCGGACGAGGGCGAGAACGCCAACTCGTGGTGAAGCCGCTCAGCAAAAGGCGTGATGCTGGGAAGGACTGCCCCCACAGGACGCTGAGCGAGCGAACGCACAATGGTATCAGCTTTTCGTCGGTAGTCAATGGCCCCCGAATGAGCGGGTCAGTTTCGCCGGTCGACCAGGAACCACGAATTGTCGGCCACATAGAACAGCGGGTGATACCGGTTACGGAACACGTGCCTCGCGAGTCGTCCGGGATACCAGACCAGTTGGATCGAGACGCTCCACGATTCCTCCGACTGGCCGCCGCCGCGCGGTCCCTGCTTGGGGTACAGGCAGGTGAAGTTGTTCTCCAGGGCCCAGTTCGTGCCGAGAGGCACCGTACCGTCCAGGCCGCAGATCACGTCGCCGTTGCCGCTGAGCCCGGCCCAAAGTCGTCCGCGTCCGCCGCCGGTGAACCGCCGCCGGTAGAAGAGGGCGAACAGGTCGGTCGGGTCCAACAGCGTGTCGAATTCTCCCAGCCCGCTTACCGATTTCTTGCTCACCCCGTAGGCGCCCCAGTAGCCGATCTCGCGGAAATCGCCGAGCACCAGGGCGGTCTCGGAGCGGATCTGGTAGAGCGTCGAATCGTGATAGTAGCTGTCGTAGAACACGTCGAAGGCGGTTCCGCCCTGCAATCCGCTGCCCAAGGGGCGGCGAAAGATGCCCGCCGTGAGAAAGACCTGGTTTCGATCGGCGACGTCGAAATCGGGCACGGCATCGCCCTCGACGGTCTGGCTGCCCGAAAAGTTGCTGTGGACCGCCTGGAAGCCCACCTGGTAGCCGTATCCCCAGGGATCGCCGAGCGGTCCGGCCCAGTTCAAGCCTTCGTGAAAGCCGAAATTCCCGTTGCGCCCCAGGTCGGTGGGCCCCTTGAACCCGTGCACTCCGGCGAACAGTTGCAGGCTGCTGGCCGACACGGCAATATCGTTTTCCTCGCCGAGGAGGACCGGGAGATCCGGTCCCGAGGCCGGATACGTATCCTCGCCATCCTGCCAGGGGATCATCCGCGGCGTTTCCTGCCCTACCACCGGGCTGCGACCGACGAACGGTTCCGGCACGGCTGCGTCGCCGACGACGTGGTCGGGCGAGCCGGGCGATTCGTCGCCCGAGGGCGGTTCGGCGACCAGGGGCTGCGACGCGGGGAAGAGGACGGGCCCCTGTTCGCGCGTCGCCCGCCGATCGGCCACCGCCGGGGCATCAGGCCGCTCGGGCCGCCAAACCGGCCTGCCGCGTCGGACGGACGCGAAGTCGGGGTCCGGCTCCGCGGCAAGGGCCCCCCAGGCAGCCAGCAGGGCCCAGCCACCGCATGCTCCGACGAGAACGAGATGCCGGCACCGGGGCATGAGCCGCCCTTGCCTGGGGGGGGGGGAACAGCCAACGCGGCGCGTATGTAGCCGAAAACCCGCCGCCGATCAATAGGAAATGCGAGCGCCCTCAAAGTGCAAGTCATTGGCGCCGCGAAAGATGCGCTTCAGGCGCCCACCTTGCACGCAATCGGGAACCGGGTCGATCCAGAAAGAAAGCCCGCGGGTGGGGAGCCGCGGGCTTGGGGGAAAGGGCAGGAAGGGCAGGAAAGGGCAAGAAAGGGCAGTTCTATTTCACCAGGCGCACCTGGGGATGGGTGATGATTTGTTCGACGAGGTCGCGGAGTCGGTCTTCGCAGTCGGCCCCGCGCCCGCCGCGCGGAGCATGACCGTCGGCGCCGGCCGTGCCGCCAAGGCGGGCCACGCGGTCGACGAAGTCGTCATCGGCGCCCGCCCCGACGCCGACCGCGAGAACGCTCCAGCGGAGCGAGCGCATCTGGTCGACCTGCATCAGCGCGGCATCCGGGGCGTATCGGCCGTTGCGGTGGAACGCGCCGCTGGGATGGTCTTCCGCGTAGCCGGCGATCTCGGACGGACTGCTCACGTACAGATCGGGGGCCCCGGCGGTCAGCAGCACCACGACCTTGGCGCTGGTCAGGCGGCCGCGGCCTCCCTGCGCCGTGGGCTGCAGATGCTCGCGTGCCGCGATCAACCCCGCCTCCGTGGCCCTCGAGGCGCCTCGATGACCGACGGCCTGGAGGCCGGCGCAAACCTCCATCGCCGAATCGTAGTCGTGCGTGAGCGGCTGCTCGATCACGGGCCCGCCGTCGTTGAGGCGGTCGAAGGCGATGATCGCGACCCGGTCGCGCGGCGCCGAGCCGGGGGCCGCGGCGTTGCGCCGTTTGATGACATCGAGGGCCGCGATCAGGGCCCGCCGCGCCGCGTGCATGGGCTGCGCGCGCGGCGGAAAGGCGAACGTTCCGCCGGCCGTCTCCTCGCGGTGCCATGGACAGTCGGGGCTGTGCTTCGACAAGGGAACGTACGCGCGCCCATCGGGCTTGAGATCTCGGCCGTGATCCATCATGAACTGGACATAGGTCATATAGCCTATCTGACCGCGGAACCGTCCAAGCCCCTGCGAGGCGATCGGGCCCGGGTCGATGAGGTAGTCGAGGTAGGCCGCCCAGTACTCGTGGTGGGCGTCGCGGTCGGCCGAGGGCCGGGCGCGGGGCATCAGCCGAGCGATCTGCCCGTCGATGATCGCCTTGTAGGCTTTTCGCCTGCGCGTCGCCTCGTCGTCGCCGGCGCGGATTCGATACGCCTCGGAAACGTCGGCGCGCGCCAGCGGTCCGCCGTCGCGGATCAGTTCGACGTAGGCGTTCTCGTCCGGAGCAACGTCCCACGGCCGGCCGACGTGTTCGAGCGCGCCGGGGTAGGGCCCGAAGCCGAAATCGTCGAACACTTGCTGCATCGGCGCGTCAGCGATTTCGGGATACCCCGACGCGCCGAAGGCGTTGTCGAGGGCCCCAGCGCCCCGGCATGGTTCGGTTTCGTCGTTCATCGCGCCCGACAGATCGACCACGAAGGCGATGTCGCGCGGATCGACGGCCGCGACGGCCTGGACCGGCGCCTCGAACGGCGACGCGCCGAAAAGGCGGGCAACGAACGATGCGGCTTCGCCGTCGGCGCCGGTATCGGCCCGGGCCGTCACGCGCACGGCGTTTCCCGCACCGGTCGTCGGAGTGAACCGGCGAGTCGCGTCGTCCCACGACCCCAGCTCGACCTCGGCGGGGTCGAGATCAACCGGACGTCCTCCGGCGCGATGATATCCCGCGTGCTGCCGCGCGGCGGCCAGCGCGGGCGCGCGGCCATCGGCCACCTTCTCCGCGGCGGCCAGCGCCGCCGTGTCGGCGGCGGCCTGAAGTTGCACGCGAACGAAGTAGACGTATCCCAGGTCGACGGCCAGGGCAACCAGCCCCAAGGCCGCGGCAAGGAAGAAGATCAGCAGCGACAGCGCAGCGGCTCGCCGGATCGGACTGCGGTCGTGGTCGGTTCGGTTGCTCATGAGACCCCTTCCCTTCGGCTCGCGACAAGGCAGGACGGCTCGCGCTGGGCACAAGGCGCCGACTCCGTTCCACCACACCCCGGCCCGCCACGGCACCGGCGCGTTGACGGGACACGTGAAAGTGTTGGTCTCGAAACGTCTTGCGTCAAACCGGATGGGAAGGGGAGTCGCCCAGCGTGCGATGCGAGTCGCCGCGGCAAGAAACCGCCGGTTCGGGGTTGTCGCGTTCCTCGGCCAAAGAGGCCGGGCAAGCGGGCACGTCGGGTCCGAGAAACGGCACGGTGCCCTTCCGCAAGTCGGCGGCTCGAAAGCCCCCGGAGCGCAAAGAAAGGACGCGAGTGACGAGGCGCAAGCCGACACGGCAACTCTCCCTGGAGGGGGTTGCGAACTTCGGCAGCCTGGCGAGCTCGTGACCGAGCCCCATGGCTTTGCGTCCCGACCTCGCGGCCGGTTTGCCTTTTTCGGTTGCAGGCGGGACGACTCGATCGAGCGCGTCCCGCTATAGATTACCTAGGTCGAATTCGGCCCGGCGTCAAATCAAGCGGCGTCCGACCGGCGAGCGAATCGCTCGGCCTGGGCCACGACGTCGAGCCCGACCCGCTCGTTCCAGGCGGTCATGAGCCGGCGATAGATCGGCCCGGGCAGGCCTTGAGCGACGGGTCGCCCGTCGAATCGGGTGACGGGCAACAGGCACAACGGCGTGCTGGTGAGCAGGACCTCGTCGGCCGAGGCCACGTCGTCGGGGCGCAGATCGCGCTGCGACGTCGGAATACCGAGTGCGCCGGCCAACTCGAGCGTTTGCGCCAGGCTGATTCCCGGCAGCACTTTGGCCCGGGGGGGCACGATCAGGCCCCCGTCACGAACGACGGCCAGATTGGCCGTCGACGCCTCGGTGACGAATCCCTCGCGATCCAGCAGCAGTGCCCGGGCGCCGGGCTCGACGGCGTCGGCCTGGGCGTCGGCCAGATAGTAGTGCATGCGGCTTCGGCATTTGAGGCTTGGCGGCCACGATCGCGGCGACACCTGTTCGACGTCGGTGGTCACGAGGGCCTGGCCCGTTTGGTACTTTTCGGCCCAAAGATGGAACGGGAGCTGGTAGGTGTGCAGGCAGACGGTCGGTTCCCGAGGCTCCGAGCCCGCGTAAGCCGGATAGGGCCCCGGCGTGACCACGATCGACAGTCCCAGGTCGTCGCCCGGCGCCAGCAGGCGATGGTTGCGCGCGACCAGTTCCCGGGCGATCTCGGCGAGGCGATCGCTTGCTAGGCGGGGATCGACGCCGATCACTTCGAGCGACCGTTCGAGGCGGAGCAGGTGGTCTTCGAGCCGGAAGACGCGCCCGCCGAAAGTGCGCAATTGCTCGGCCACGGCGGCCCCGAGGACGAATCCCGAATCGGTCAGAGAAATCGCGGCCGAAGCGGCGGGCAGAAACCGGCCGTTGAGATAGGCTTGCGGTTGATCCATGCCCCCAATTGTGCCGGAAGCGCCGCGAGCCGGCAAGCCGCTACCGCGTTGCGGCCACCTCCGGCGAATCTCCCAGGGCGTAGGCGGCCAGCCGGGATCGCAAGCTCGATGAACGCATGTAAGCGCACCAGTCGTGATTGCGTCCGACCGAGCACTCGAGTCGCAGGGGCTCGATCTTGACGCGTTCGTCTTGCAGGCAGGCCAATCCGGCGGGCCCCGTGCGGCCGAGCGCCTCGGGGCGTCGCGACCGATCCATGAGGCGGTACCATTTGAGCACGGGGTCGCAGGCGTTCTGGGTCAGCAGCAGCCGGTCGAGCGCGCCCAAGGCGAGATCGTTTCGCCGACCCGGCAGCAGCCAATCGTTGTCGATGGCGGCGGCCACGAGGACCGCCCGAACCGTGCCGCCCGCGGGCGCGTCGGGCGATTCGGGCAGGGAGCGCCCGGCCACCCGGCCTCCCGCGCAGAGTTGCAGCGCCCCGGTAATGACGCGGGCGCCGAAGCTATATCCGACCAGGCATCGCGGCACCTGGGGGTCGCCCCGGCGGAGCCAGGAGGCGAGGTAGTAGCTTTCGACGTCGCTGCGGCGCGCCTTGACTTGGACGTCGTGACGATGGCCGCCACGGATGCGGTCGGCGGGCCACGACCAGATGACGAGCCGGAACGGGCGGGCGCCGGCCAGGGCGCGGTAGACGGCCCACCCGTCGCGCACGGCCTGGTGCCGATCGGCGCGGTTCCCGTGCACGAACACGCAGACCGGCACGGCCGGATCGTCGGTGGCGTAGAGGGCCTGCGGATCGGAGGACGCCCAATCGCCGTCGTCGTCCAGGCGCCATACGCGCAGCGCGTCGAGGCCGTCGGCGGGCGCCGACCAGGGAGCTCGGCGCGTGCTGATGAGCCAGACGTCGCGAGGAGCCCGCGCCTGGGCGCTTTGGCCGACAACGACGCTGTAAACGAGAACCGCGGCCGCGGCCGCGTGCCTGAGCCGGTGTGCGAGGTGCATGGGTGTGTTCCGTCGTTGCCTTGGATTCCGGTGTCGATCGAAGGGCGCGCCCCCGATCGCCTCGGCGGCGCGCCGTCTCTCGCGGTGGAATCGTTGCAGGCCGTCTCACTCCTCCGACCGGCGATAACCTGTAGCGGGTCGGAAGACTTTGGTGACTCCTTACTAGTGTAGCCCAGGTTTTGCCGTGCGCGCTGAAAAAAGGCCATCGCACCGGTTTCGAAAAAAAGGCGCTGCTGCATTTGCACATCAAGCGGCGTGGTGTAGAGTTGTTTGCCCCCCTCGGCCCGCGATCCCGCGGGCGGTATTCGCGGGCCGTTCCACTGGGCAAGTTCGGAACGGAAGACGGCCCTTCTGCGACAGGAGAACGAGAGAATGAAGAAGCTGCTTGCCCTGACCGCGGTCCTCACGTTGACGGTCGGCAGCCTGGGTTGCCAGTGCGACTGGTTTCGACGCGGCATCCTCTTTCCGCGGGCTCAGGAGGTCCCGGTCTACAATCCCTGCGACCCGTGCGATCCCTGCACGATTTGCGACCCCTGCGACCCGTGCCTTCCCAGCACCTGCGCTCCCGGGGGAGCCGCGACGTCGGCTCCCATGGTGCTTCCCGGGCCGTCCTAGAGTTGCTGGGCCCCGCGATCCCGCCGACTATCCTCCCGGCCCCGACCTTCCCGGAGCCGGCCGTGCCATCCTGAACGCGGCTGGCTCCGGAGGGCGGGCAGAACGCGCTCACGGCGCATACCAGAACGAGCGCCAGTACGCGCGTTCCACGGCGTAGACGTCGACCGGGTCGTCGGAGCCCAGGTCGTCGGGCAAGAACCCGAACCGTTGCATCTCGCGCACGTAATGCCGGTTGGGGCGGAAATCGGGATCGTCGAACCGCTTGCCCCGCTCCAGCGCTGCCGCGGCCGCCTTGATGGCCTCGAGGATTTCGCGGTAGTCGGGGTCGCCGGCGTCGGCGAAGACGCCGGGCGAGCACAGGCCCAGTCCGCCCGCCGCCCCCGACAGCGGCGCCCGCACGAGCAACGATTTCGCGGGGCGCGAGAGGTTGCAGAGCGATTGGTGCGGGCCGGCTTCGCCCGCCTTGAAATAGGCCATCCGGCGGATGAACGTGATCTCGTCCACGTCGGCGATCAGCGGCTGGGCCGGCCCGCGCGCGCCGAACTGGAGGTGGACCATCGGCTTCATCGCGGGATAGGGCTCGACTTCGCGGGCGTGGCAGGGCCCGCAGCGGCGCTCGATGGTCTCCGTGGGATACTGCACGGGGTACATGCCCGAACCCAACGCCGCGTAGGTGCCGGGATAGGTGGCGCCGCTGTCGATCCACAGGCGCACGATCGTGCGCTCGCGGGGCGAGAGCCTCGCCTCGTAGTGGCTGCCGTCGAGGAGCCCCATCAAACGGCTGGCCGCGCTGCCGATGGTGCGCGGCGCCTGGTTGCCGTGGGCGTTGCGCCCGTCGACGAACAGGCCCTCTTTGACGAGCGTCCAGTAGCTGACCGAGAAAAGCGGCGTGCGGTCGCCCGTCAGGTCGATCCGCCCTTCCCACCGGTCGGGGTTGTGGCACGCCACGCAGTGCTTGTCGAGGATGGGCTGGACGTCGCGAGGGAAGTCGAGCACCTCGGACACGCCCGCAATCGGCTCGACGCGGCTCGGCGGCCGCTCGAGCGCCGCCAGCCCCGGGCGGAAATGGGGCGCCTGAAGCCGCTTCTCGTGGCATCCGACGCACCCGGTCGTCTCGCCCGGCTGCACGGTCACGAAGCTCTGCATCCGCTTGACCGACTGATCGTCCTCGTCGAGAGCCACGAAGAAGAGCGACCGCAGGGCGGGCAGCTCCATCGAGGCCGAGCCGTCGGGTTCGACGGGCACGGTGCCCAGAACGCGCTCCAAGGCAAACGTGCCCCCGACGTTCAAGGGCTCCTGCCCGCCTGAGAAGTTGATCGGCTTGGGCAACTGCTCGAGCACGAGCAGCTTCTTGATCTCGCCGCGGCGCACGCCGGCCATGTTGCGGCCCTCGTAGACGTCTTCGAGCACGAGCCGGCCCGTCTCGCGCGCCAGGTCGACGTGCGAGGCAAGCTGCGGCTCGCGCGGGCGCGGGCGAAGGGGCCGCGGCTCGTGGCATTCGAGTGGCCCCGGCGGCGGGGCGTAGATCGGTTCGGTGCGGCCCTGGCCGTCCATGACGTGAATGCCGGCGCGATCGGCCACGAGGAAGCAGTCTTCGGCGATCGGATAGGGGTCGCGGAACGACCGCTTCGGGTCGCCGATCGTCACGAGCGAATCCAAATCGTCGGGCCCCTTGCCGGGGTCGATGACGGCCACCGCGCCCATGTGCTCGGGCCGGCCGTGCCCCGGCGAAAGCGAGAGCACGACCCGGTTGGTGCGCGGGATCGGCTTGGCGTCGATGAACACGCCCCCCGGGTTCTGGTTGCCGTAATAGACCATCACGTTCGTGCCGTCGGGGTTGACCGTCCAGAGATGGTGAAACACGAGCTGGTTGCGGTCGACGTACTCCCATCGCGTGTAGAGGACGCGGCCGTCGGGCAGCATCCAGGGCGTGTTCTCGTGCTCGATGTTGCTGGCCACCATGCGCACGTTGCTTCCGTCGGCGTCGCAACGATAGAGCACGGCCACGCGCGTGCGCCAGCAGGGCACGAACCGCCGGCATCGGCTCGAACAGAACATGATGCCGCCGTCGGGCAGATAGGTCGGCTCGATGTCGTCGTCGGGCCCGTCGGTCCGTTGCACCAAGCCGGTCCCGTCGACGCCGATCTCGTAGAGATGATAGGTCCGCTCGCCGCCCTTGCGATACGCGAAGACGATCTTGTCGCCGTCGTAGTGCACCTGGGGATCGCGGATTCCTCCCCGGGCGTCCTCGAGCAGCACGCGGAGCCTGCCGGTGCGCAGGTTGAGCCGGCACAGACGCGCCCCCTCGCCGTAGGCCCACCAGACCTCGTCGTGCGAAAAGGCGACGTTTCGCGCGTAGGGCGAATCGTCGCAATAGTGGCCGAAATTCGCATACCAGTGGTCGCGCCCCGAAATCCGCTCGGCGAACACGATCTCGTCGAAGCCGGCCATGGGCCCCTCGAGGGCCGAGCGGAGCATCGGGCCGGGATCCCACACCGGCGGTGGAGGCTCGGGCTCGGCGGCCAGCAAGTTCTCGGCATCGGGCGGCGGAAGACCGGCGAGAAACACCGGGTCGACCGGCGAGCCGCCGTCGGCCTGAAAGAACAGCTCGGAGACCGCCGCGCCGGGCGCGTACCCCAAGTCGCTCAGGTCGATCCCCACGGCCAGCGCCTTGAATCCCGTCTCCGGATTGCTGCTCTTGGCCGTGAGCCGGCCGCGCCGCACGTCCTCGAGCGACCGGGGCGGCGTTGCCAGAGCGAACAGATCGAACGGCCCCACGTCGACGGCCTTGCGATGATCGAACCCGACGTCGTACCGCTTGACGGTGGCCGCGCGCAGTCCTTCGGCGAAATCGACGGGCGCGACGTGGAATCCGTCCTCGGAGCCCCGACCGGGTTGGATCTCGAAGAACACCACGTCGTCGCCGGGCAGGTTGAGCACGGGCCGGTCGAACCGCACGGCAAAGCCGGGCGTGGCGTCGGGGCCCGCAAGCACCGGATCGCAAGTGCCCAGCTTCGGGCTCCCGCCCGGATTGATCAGGCCGGTCGTCAGGCTCGCGTCGAGAAGCCGGTCGCGGGCGCCCTCGACGGGCGGCCCCGCACCGGCCGTCGACGCGACGTTCAGCGGCGACGACGATCGGAAGTGCGTCACCCGGACGCCGATCAGCTTCGACGGATCGTAAACGACCGGCCCGCCGCCCCGCTCGACCGTCACGCTGGTAAGCACCGTATCGCGGCCCTCGGTCTTGGCGGTGTAGCTCGTTACCTGGGCCGAGGCGAAGGGCGCAGCCGCCGCGACGGCAAGCAGGACGGCCAGGGTCCGGGTCGGTTCGAGGCCGAAACGGGCTTGCGTTGGCTGTTGCCTCATGGGCGATCCTCAGGGCTCGAAGTCCGTGACGAGGAACTCGGCCGGATGCATCCGAAGCGAGCTTGGAAGCACGCCACGAACTGTCTGCCGACTTGGAACCTGTGGGGCACGATCACGATGAACAGTACGTCTGTGGGGGTGGAATAATCCACGTACACCGCATGGCGAACGCTCTCTTGACGCCCCTGGTCTTCTTGCCGAACACCTCCGCGTGCGCGGGTTCCTCGGGTAGCGGCTTGCGCATGATGCCCGGGCCCTTCTCTCGCGCCAACCCCGCTGGGAACGACACGACGCCGAATCCCTCGTGGCCTCTCACAACCGACTCGGCCATGCGATTCGCATCGAGAACCTCCCGGCCCAAGACGACGGACATGGGCGTCCCGTCGGGGTGATCGTCAAAAGCCGCCGACGACGGCCGCCAGTCTCCGCGGTTTTCGTCGCGGACGAAGTGCCAGGGCGGTACACGATGCCATAGGGGCGCGTCGTCCCCAATGGTCCGATCATCGACGTAGGGAGTTCCATGTTGCGCCATCTGTGAAATGGGGGCTTATCTCGCTGCTTTGACGCGTTCCAAGAGGGGCACCAGCGGCCCGAGGTTGCCGGCGAGCGTTGCCTCGCTTTCTTCGCCGGTCTGCTGGTCCTCGAAGAACACGTGCAAGCGCGCCGGCGACTCGATTTCGATTTCCAGGTCCGCCCCGGCGCGATGCCATTCCAGTTGAATTCCGCCGCGTTTGGTGGGAACGATGGATGGCGTTGGCGTAGTCGCATCGAGCATGGTGAGCAGAAAGTCGACCGCCGCTACCGCGCACTGTGGGTCGACCGGTCGGGCCCCGTAGGAATCCCAGCCTTCCTCCAGGCTCCCCAGATCGCTGATTCTCACCAGCAAGTCGCGGCACCAAGGCGGAGGGGGTTCCACAAGAACGAGGCTGCCCTGAGCAAACGGAATGCGCACGGAGCTTGAAACGCTGGGAACGTCCGTAACGACGTCATCAGCTCCCCAGGCTGGCCATTGCTCTTGTTGCCGCCTCCATTCGGAGTCGGATAGCGTCTCGCTGCTGCTGGGGCGATCTAATTGACCGAGAGTCATGATGTCCTTTTCCAGACTTTGTGCATCTCGGGTGTGGTGATGGACGTGAATCCGCGAACGACGGCTTCGTGTCCCCGATCGAGGAACGCCATTGCGTCCTCGATTGTGCTTCGCTCCGGTTTGCCCCGAGCGGTCAGAGAAAGCCGGATGGCGGGCCGGTTGTCGGAAACTCGAAGCACCGGCTCCGCGGCGATGCGAAGGCGGCCCGCCGGCTCGCCTTTGTCGTCCTTGAGCACGTACTGCAAGCTGACCGCTGCCTGCTCCGGCTTGTGCAAGTGGTCGTCCGAGTACCGCGCCGAAAAAACGGTCAGTACCTTGTCCAAGTCGCCGTGGTGCTGCCAGCCTTCGTCGGCCGGGATGAGGTTCACGTAAGTGACCTCGCACTGGTTCGGCTCGACATCGCCCCATTGCTCCCGGCAGATCACTCCACGAAATTCCTCGAAATCCTGCTGGAACGATTCACGAAGCTTCTCGTAGCGGGGATACTCCTCGGTATCCTCCCGCTTCCGCCAGTTCCGCACGAAGCGATCGGGTTGGACCTGCACCAATTCCGTGCCCCGCTCGTTCAGGAACCAGAGCCGCGGCTCCGGCGGCGCCTGCATGAGTTGCATCTGGACGCCGGGCCGGCGGCCGGCACGGGGGCCAAAATGTTCGAACGCCGGGTCCAGGGGAAGCTTGCCCTCCGTCCGGGGGAACCGTTCCCGGAACACATGCCAAACATAACCCAACTGGGGCGCGCCGAGTGAGCCCAGTTTTTCGAACTGGACCCCCAAAACCACTTCGATAACGGGAGGTTGATCGAATTCGGGCAGCGGTTGGGACATTACTCGTTTTGCACATCGTCGGGTTGAATTGCCGAAACTCCTTCTGTTCAGCATTCTACTGCGCGAGAATGCCCGGTGTAGCCTTCTTCTTGGCTACTCGACCAGCGCGAACGCTTGGCGCATGGCGGCGACCGTTGTCGCCAGGGCCTCGTCGTTCTCCATGGCGTTGAGCGTCTTGTTGAACGGCTCGGCGCGCACCGGGCCGTCGTAGCCCATCGCGACCAACGCGCCCAGGAAGGCCTTCAAGTCGATCACGCCGGTGGCGGCGGGAAGCTCGCGGCTCGAGTCGCGCTGCTCGTCGACCGCGATGCCGGCCGGGGCGTCGTTCAAATCGCAGGCCACGACGTCGCGGTTGGCCAGGGTGCGCAGATCGGCTTCGGTCTCTTCGGCCGTGTACCAGTGCCAACTGTCGAGAACGAAGCCCACGTTGTCGAGGCCGATCTCGGCGATCAGCTCCTTGGTTTCGGCCATGGTGTGGATGAAGGGATGCCGGGACGCGGTCCACGAGGTCTTGGGGCCGACGTATTCCAACCCGAACCGCTGCCCGCGGTCGCCCAGGATCTTGGCGACCTCGCGCAACCGCCGCGCGTGCCGGTGGAAGTTGGCCAGATAGGTCAGCGTCGTGCTGGCGGGCGAGATCCAGGTGCCCACGCGGGTGACGCCGGCCTTTCGCAGGGCGTCGGCCAGCTCGGGCAGCCTGGCAAGATCGCCGCGGAACTTCGCTTCGTCGCCGCGGAAGTCGACCGGCAATCCGGCCGCTCCCCAGACGAGGTTCTTCGCTTTCAGGTCGTCGAGCACCTCGTGCAACTCGGCGTCGGAGAGCCCCGCCAGGGCCGCGGCCGAGGGTTCGACCGACTCGAAGCCGTACCGGTGCGCGTACGCGATGGCCTGGCGGAGATCGGCTCGCACGCCGATCGCGCCGCATCGCAGGTCGAGGGTGAACGTGCGCTGGTTCGGCGCCGCGCCTCGGACGGGGCCGAGCCCCGCGGCCGCCAGCGTGGTCGCCGCTGCACTCTCAAGGAATCGGCGTCGATTGAGATCGGCCATCGCATAAGCTCCGAAGTGTCGACAACGTGCCTGCGGATTTCCCCAGGATAGCCGGGGGGCAGGCGGCGTGCAAACCGCCGCTCCGGGCGACCGTATCGACTGTGCGGGCTGGTGGGGGCGCGACCGGTCCGTCGCCGCAAGAAACGAGCGTGGGGGCGACACGCGCGCACCGCCGGCTTTCAGGAAAAAGGCATGGTTGAACGGAGTCACTCCGGAAGGGCCGTCTCGTGAGCGGACTGATCCTCAGACAAATCGATTCGCCCGGCGCGCTGCGCGAGGTCGCGGGAGCCTGGGATCGGTTGTGGCAGCGCTGCGACGTGTCGCTTCCCACGGTCCGGGCCGAGCTCGTCGCGCAGTGGATCGAGCGCTTTTTCCCCCGCGCGGCCCTGCGAATCCTTGCCGTCGAGCGGGACGGCGACCTCGTCGCCGCCCTGCCGATCTGCGGATGCCGCGTTCGCCGCCTGCTGCCCGTCGGCGACCTGACCTCGAACTACTGGTCGACCAACGGCGAGCTGTTGCTCGATCCGTCGGCCGGGACTGAGGCCGTGCTCGACCGGCTCATCGACGGTCTGGAACGATCGCCCTGGCCCCTGTTGTGGTTCGACCTGGTGCCCTATGAGTGTCCGCAGTGGAAGAGGCTGATCGAACGGCTGTCGCTTCGAGGCCTGGCGGTCGACCTTCACCCGCGTTACTCGATCGGGCGGACCGAGATCGAGGGCTCCTTCGACGCCTATTTCGCCCGGCGGTCGCGCGACCATCGGCGCGGCGTCGTCAAGAGGTGGCGCCGATTGGAGCAGGCCGGGCCGGTGCGGTGGAGGCTGCACGCCGATTTCGACCCGCACGAGGTCGAAGCGCGTCTGCACGAGGCATTTCGAATCGAGAGCCAAAGCTGGAAGCAGGGCAACGGGCAAAGCGTGCTGGAGACGCCGGGCATGTTCGACTTCTATCTGCGTCAGGCCCGTCAACTGGCCCGGTGGGGCTACCTTCGCATCGCGTTCTTGGAGCATCGCGGTGAGCCGATCGCTTTCGAGCTGGGCTGGACCGCCAAGGGCGTTTATCACAGCTACAAAGTCGGCTACGTGCCCGAGTGCGCGCGGTACGGTCCCGGGCATCTGTTGCGGATGCGGATCATCGAGTGGCTCCACAACGAGCCGGGCCACGCGGCGGTCGACTATCAGGGCCCCCTGACCGACGCGGTCGCGCAATGGTCGACCGGGGCATACCCCATCGGCCGTCTCGTGATTGCCCCGCAAAGGCTCTTGAGCCGCACCCTGCTGCGCGGCTATCGCTCGGCGGCCGGGGTCGCGCGGCGGGTGCGCGCGATCCACAAATCGGACGGCAACGGAACGCCCTGAGGCGTCGGTCGCCGCCGGCAACCGCTCGATAATCTCGGGGCCCGGCGCGCCGGCGGAAATTCCTTTGTCCTTTTCTTGACGGCCGGATTGTCGACATCGAACTTGCCAGACCGTATACTAGATGCCGGTCATGGTGCCCCCTTTACGGGGGTCCACGATCACGCCTTTCCGTCCGCGATCGTCCTCTTGCACGCCTTGGGAGGTCGCGGGGCCTGAGGAGTTCATCGATCCTGTCAGGAGTCACCACATGGCCTGCACGTTCTCGAGATTGGTTTCCGTCTTGGCGGTGTGTATGTTCCTCGCCGGTACCTCGGCCGCGGCGCCCGGGAAGTACCTGGGACCCATGGACGTGGTTGCCGCCAAGGACGGGCAGTCGCTGTTCATCCTGAACGTCGACTCGAACCAGGTGGCGGTCTTCGACGTCGCCTCAGGCAAGGTCGCGCGATCGATCGACGTGCCCGCCAGGCCGACCGGGCTGGTGCTGAGCCCCGACGGCGCGAAGCTCTACGTGACCTGTGCGGCGCCCGCCGGCACGGTGAACGTGGTCGAAGTCGCCTCGGGCAAGATTCTGGCAACGATTGCGGTGGGGCACACCGCCTGCGCTCCGGCGGTGACGCCCGACGGCAAGCGGCTGTACGTGTGCAACCGGTTCAACAACGACGTGTCGGTGATCGATCTGGAAACAAACGAGGAGATCACCCGGGTGCCCGCCGTGCGCGAGCCGGTCGGCTCGGCGGTCACGCCCGACGGCGAGCTGGTGTTCGTCACGAACCTTTTGCCGACCGACGCGGCCGACAGTTACGACGTGGCCGCGATGGTCACCGTAATCGGCACGGCCGACCATGGGACCAGCACGATCCGTCTTCCGAACGGCAGCGGAAGCGTGCAGGGCGTGTGCGTCGCGCCCGACGGAAAGCACGCCTACGCGGTGCACATCCTGTCGCGCTACCAGATGCCTACCACGCAGTTGGAGCGGGGCTGGATGAACACGAACGCCATGAGCATCATCGACGTGGCCGGCAAGACGCTGGTGAACACGGTCCTGCTCGACGACATCGACATGGGCGCCGCCGCCCCGTGGGACGTGGAGTGCACGGCCGACGGAAAGTTCATCTGCGTGAGCCATTCGGGCACCCACGAGGTCAGCGTGATCGACCAGGCGGCCCTGCTCGAGAAGCTGGCGAGCATTCCCAAGACGGAAGAGGAGGCTCGCCAGGCGGGCCGGTACGACGACCGCGGAACCTACTCGTCGGTGACGGTCAACGACGTACCCAACGATCTGGCGTTTCTGGTCGGGCTGCGGCGGCGGATCATGATTCCGCCGGCCGGGCCCTGGGGATGGCTCGACGCCGACCTCGACGCCGCCAACGGCGTGCGCGGATTGACCATCGTCGGCGACAAGGTTTACGTAACCGCCTACTTCAGCGACGTGCTGGCCATGGTCGACCTCGAATCGAGCCGCAAACAGCCGGTCACGTGGTTCCCCCTGGGCCCGAAGCCCGAGATGACGATCCAACGGGCGGGCGAGTCGCATTTCTTCAACGCCTGGCTCTGCTTCCAGCATTGGCAAAGCTGCGGGAGCTGCCATCCCGACGCCCGGGTCGACGCGCTGAACTGGGACCTGATGAACGACGGGATGGGCAATCCGAAAAACACGCGCACCATGCTGCTCGCGCACCGGACCCCGCCCGCCATGGCGTCGGGCGTTCGCCCCGATGCGGAATACGCGGTCCGCTCGGGGTTCACGCACATCCTGTTCTCCGTCCGGCCGGAGGAAGAGCACGTCGCGATCGACGAGTACCTCAAGGCGCTGGAACCCGTGCCGAGCCCCTATCTCGTGAACGGCGAGCTCAGCGAGGCGGCCAAGCGGGGAAAGGAGCTGTTCTTCAGCGAGCGGGTCGGCTGCGCCACGTGCCATCCCGAGCCCCTCTACACCGATCTGAAGATGCACGACGTGGGATCGCGGGGCAAGTACGATCGCCGCGACGACTTCGACACGCCTGCCCTGATCGAGTGCTGGCGGACCGCGCCCTACATGCACGACGGCCACTACACCACGATGAAGGAACTGTTCACCGTGGGCAAGCACGGCAATAAAGCAGGCGACGTCGAGGGGCTCAGCGAACGGGAGATCGACGACCTGGTCGAGTTCGTCCTGTCGCTCTGAAGCGGGAGAATCCGGCCGACCGTCGGGCCTCGGCAACCCTGCCGAGGCCCGTTCCGTTTCTTGCCGATCGCCCGGGCCGTTCCGGCGGTTTCGAGGCCCGTTGACGCCCTCGGGAAGGCGAGGCATACTGACCCGCGGGCTGACCGGAGGGAGAGGTACGGAGCAGCGAGGACTGGTCGTCGCGTTTACCGTTCTACCCTCGAGCCGAAAGGGCACGCCATGTGGAGGTTTGGTTTCGACGCGATCAGTGCTTACTTGTTGGTGGTCGCGTTATTGACGCTGTTGATTGCCGTGTTGGTCTGGCAGCGACACCGAACCCAGAAGACGATCGCCGTCTGGTTTTGGGCCGCCTTGATCGGAATCGTGCTGGGAAGCGCCGGATCGTACGCGTTCCTGGCGCTGAAGGGGTACACGGTGCAGAAACTTCCTCCGGAGGCCGACATGGCGTTTCTGGCCGACGGCGGAGGCGGTGAGGAATCGCCCGACATGGGCGGCGGAATGCCGGGCATGGGAGGCGAAGGGCGTGGTGGGGGCGGCGGGGGCATGCCGGGCGGTGGGGGCGGCGGCCCCAGGCCCAAACGCGATCTGACCACCCTGGTTCAGAAAATCGACCTGCTGACCGGCGACATTGCGCTGGCGATCTCCGACGAACAGGCCGCCTCGCTGACCGTTGCCCTGGCGGGGATCGATGAGGCCGAAACCATGTCGGACGACGAGGCCCAGGCCAAGCACGATGCCATCGTGGCCCTGCTCGACGACACGCAGAAGGCACGGCTCGACGCGGTGGGCATCCCCCGACAGCGAGGCTCCGGGGGGCCCGGTGGTGGCGGCCGAGGCGCGGGCGGGCCGGGGGGCGGTCCCGAAGCCGAGCGGCCGGCCCCCGATGCCAATCCTTTTCGCGACGAAGCCATCGCTTCGGCACTGGATCATCTGCGACAGCGATTCGGCAAAAGCGAGGCGCCCAAGTAGGAACCGGGGCCCGAACAGAGCCGTCGGGCAGCCAGCGCGAGAAAACGCCCTTCGGCCCGGCGGTCGGTTCGTGGCGCGGGTGCACCGTGCGCCCCGCTTTCCAGAAAACCGCACGTGGCCCAAGGGCCCCCGAAAGCCTTCTCCGGCTTCGGGGGCCCCGTTTTTGGGAATCTTCACGTTAGTCCTTGCTTTCGCTCCCTTCGCCAAAATCGCTAAAGCCCCAACCTTCTCTCCGTCGAATTGATTTTCGGTGGGCTGCGCGACGCGGGATTGTCGGCGCACATGCGGGTCGCCCCGCAGGACTCGCGGCGGAGATCGACGGGTTAGGGGCAGCGAAGGGAAGGGGGGGATCATCGTGCGATTCTCACGCGGGCGGCACGAGTTCGCCGCGAGGGCGCTGGCCGTTGGGGCCGCCCTCCTGTTCGTGCAGGCGGGCTGTTCTCGGGAACGTTACTTTCGCCAGGCCGACCAGGAGGCGCGGTCTCTGGTGGCCGAGAAGTCGAACGACGCGCGCTGGGCCCAGCGGGGTTTCACGATCGAGGTCGACCCGCGCAGCCGTTACTTCGACCCCTGCGATCCGGTATGCCCGCCCATGCCGCCCGACGATCCGGCATCGCACCAATTCATGCGCGTGGTCGACGGGAAGCCGGGCTGGCCGTGCTGGTACGCCCACGGTTGCCGCAGCGGGCTGGAAAACCCGAAGTGGCGCGAGCAGTTGGCCCGGTACGTCGAGATGACCGACGAGGGGGCGATCGTGCTTTCGCTCGAATCGGCCGTGCGCCTGGCGTATGTGAACTCGCCGAGCTTTCAGAACCAGTTGGAGACGGTCTATCTCTCGGCGTTGGACGTGAGCACCGAGCGTTTTCGCTTTGACGTGCAGTTTTTCGGCGGCAACGACACGACCTTCACGCACGAGGGCCGTCTGCGCAACCCGGCCGTCGGCGAACGGAACACCCTCGAAACCGCAACCGGACTGCGAGCCGAGCGACGGCTCGCCACGGCCGGGGAGCTTTTGGTCGGGTTTGCCAACTCGTTCGTGTGGCAATTCGCCGGGCCCGACACGAACATGACCTTTTCCATCCTCAACTTTGGTCTCGTGCAGCCCCTGTTGCGAGGCGCCGGCCGCGATGTGGCCTTGGAGCAGCTCACGATCGCCGAGCGGGGGCTGCTGGCGAACCTGCGGGCCCTGCAGCGCTATCGCCAGGGCTTTTATACGAACATCGCCATTGGGAACCTGGGCGTGAGCGGCCCGTCGCGCCGCGGCGGCTTCTTCGGCGGGACGGGGTTGACCGGGTTCACCGGCACGGGGGCCGGCGGGTTCGGCGGGGTCGGCGAGGCCACCGGATTCGGGCGCACCGGCTTTGGGGCCGGTGGCACCGCGGGCGGCGCCGCCGGCGCCGGATTCGCAGGCGGCGGCGCGGGCCTGGTCGGCGGTTTCGTGGGACTGTTGCAGCAGCTCCAGCAGATCCGAAACACCCAGGAGAGCCTCAAGCTGCAGCAGCAGACCTTGCGGCTCCTCGAAGCCCATCTCGAGGCCGGCACGATCGACCTGACCCAGGTCGATCAGTTTCGCCAGAGCATCGAAACCGAGCGGGCCAACCTGCTCCAGGCGGAGAACTCTCTGGCCGACAGTCTCGACAGCTACAAGACCGGCACCCTCGGGCTGCCGCCCGATCTGCCGATCGTGCTCAACGACGGCATGATTCGCCCGTTCCAGTTCATCGATCCGACCATGAGCAGTCTGCAGCGCCGGCTGACCCTGGCGATGGAGGCGTTCGGCGAGCAGCCTCTGGAGCCCGAGCCCGCGGTGCTCGAAGAAATGGTCGAAATCGTCGTCGAGTTGCGCGACGAGGGAGGCCGGCAGATCGACGCGATCCGGCCCGAGTTCGATGCCTTTCTCGGGCGGGTCGAGGCGCGTCGGCCGACGCTCGACAAGGCGGAGGCGGACGAGCTTGCCACGGAAGTCCGGCGATGGGTCGACGGCTTTGCCGACCTGGAACAACGCTACGCCCGCACGGCGGCTTCGCTGGCAGAAGTGCGCGGGCTGATTGTCGCGCAGGCCCGGCGCCAGGCCATGGACCGGCTGGTCGAGGTGCTGTCGCAGCTTTCGCTGGCCGTCGACGAGCTCGCCCTGGTCCAAGCGCGGGCCCGGGTGGCGAGGGTGACTCTCGAACCGATCGACTTGACGCCGGGCGAAGCGCTCGACATCGCCCGTTCCCATCGCCTCGACTGGATGAACAACCGGGCGGCCCTGGTCGACACGTGGCGGCTGATCGCCTTCAACGCCGACGCCCTGCAGTCGGGCCTCGACGTGGTCGTGCGCGGCGACGTGGGCACCGAGGGGAACAATCCGGTCAAGTTCCGCGGCCCCACCGGCCGGCTGAGCGTGGGGCTCGAGTTCGACGCGCCGTTCACTCGGCTGCTCGAACGGAACAATTTCCGCCAGGTGCTCATCGACTATCAGCAAGACCGCCGGCAGTTGATCCAGTACGAAGACAACGTCCACCAGACCTTGCGGTCGCTGCTGAGACAACTGGAGCAACTGGCGGCGAACCTGGAGATTCAGCGCCGCGCCGTGGAGATCGCCATCCGCCGAGTGGACGAGACGCGCGAGGTGCTCAACCAGCCCCCGCCGCCGTCGGAGCCGGGACAAGCGACCCAGCAACTGGGCCCCACGGCCGCCTTGAACCTGCTGTATGCGCTCTCCGACTTGCGGAGCTCGCAGAACAACTTCATGAGCGTCTGGCTGAACTATTACGCCACGCGCATGACGCTCATGCGAGAGCTGGGGATCATGGAAATCGACGAGAACGGGATGTGGGTCGATCGTCCGCTCGCCGAGGTTTTCGAGCCGGTCGAGATCGTTCCGCTGCCGCCGGACGTCCCCGAGGGGCTGATTCCGTTGCTGGAGGAGCCGTCCGTTGCTCCTTCGCCTGAGCCTGCGCCCGGGCGGGGCCTGCCCCCGGCCGACCCTCGCACCGGGGAGGCGGTCGGCCCACCCGTGGCGGCCTGGGGCCGTGAGGCCGAGCCGTTGGTTGCCTCGCGCGACCGTCGCCCGGTTCGCAAGGAGGGTCGGCCCGTTGCGATCGATTGAGCCTGAGCGAGTCGCGACGGACGGCCCGGCCGGGCCTCTTTCCGTCGACGAAGGCGGTACTTTCGCGTCGCGATCGGGGTTACAATGAAAGGGAGTTCGCCAATCCGCGCGCCCCGGGCACCGGGGCCTTGGCGGATGGGCGTCGCTTTTCGTTGTCCGACTCTGCAAGGACGTCGTCATGGCCACGACCGATCGGGAAGAAACCGCGTTGGCTTCCGACCTGCTCGATGCCTTGGGTCCCGAGGGAATCGACGCCCCCGCCGCAAGTCCTCGCGGCGGGCGGCTGCGATGGCTTCCGTGGGCCGGCCTGATTGCCGTGCTCGCCACGGCCTCGGTGATGGCCTATGCCACGCTCGAGACGCCGTTCGGCGCCCCGAGTCAGCGCGGCGTGCTCACGCACACGGTGCGCCAGGGCGATCTCGTGGTGAGCGTCACCGAGGACGGCAACCTCGAAAGCGCCAGCAACGTCGACATCAAGTGCGAGGTGGCCGGCGGCAGCACGATCCTCTGGATCGTCGAGGACGGCAGGCACGTCGAAGCCGGGGAGGTGCTTGCACGCCTCGATTCGTCGCAACTCGAGGACCAGATCAGTCAACAGAAGATCACCTACGAGAAGGCCCATTCGACCTACGTGCAGGCCGAAAAGGACTACAACGTCGCGCTGATCTCGGTCAAGGAGTACGAGCAGGGCACGTTCGTCCAGCAGCTTCAAGACCTGGAAGCCCAGATCACGATCGCCATGGAGAATTTGCGGAGCGCCCAGAACTCGCTCCAGCACAACGAGCGGATGTTCCGCAAGGGCTACGTGAGTCCGCTCCAGTTGGAGGCCCAGCAATTCGCCGTGAAGCGAGCCGAGCTCGACCTGGCCTCCGCCCGAAAAGCCAAGGAAGTTCTGGAGGAGTTTACCAAGGCCAAGACGCTCGAGGACCTCAACGCCCAGGTCGAAACCGCCAAGGCGAGGATGAACTCCGAGAAGGCGTCGTTCGAGCTGGAAGAGGCTCGGTTGAAGCGTCTGGAGGCCCAACTGGCCAAATGCGTGATCAAGGCGCCCAAGGCCGGGATGGTGGTCTACGCGAACGACACGGGAGGGGGCAGGTTCGGGAGCCAGCAGCCGCAGATCGAAGAGGGAGCCATGGTTCGCGAGCAGCAGACCATCTTCCGCCTGCCTGATCTGTCGCAGATGCAGGTCAAGGTGACGGTCCACGAATCGAAGGTGGATCAATTGAGGGTGGGAATGCGCGCGAGGGTGCGAATCCTCGACCAGGAGTTCCAAGGGTCGGTCGCCTCGGTGGCCAACCAGCCCGAGCCCACCAGTTGGCACTCGGCCAACGTCAAGGAATACGCCACGATCGTCAAGATCGAGGGAGAACACGCGAATCTCAAGCCGGGGATGACCGCCGAGGCCGAGATTCTCGTGGCGCATTTGAAGGGGGTCGTCCCGTTGCCCGTGGCGACCGTGGTCGAACAGCGCGGCAGGTTCTTCTGCTGGGTGAAGCAGGGCGAGCAGATCGAGAAGCGGCCGTTGGTGCTGGGAATGAGCAACGACAAGTTCGTCGAGGTCCAGGACGGCGTGGCCGTGGGTGAGCAGGTGGTCCTCAATCCGCGCGCGGTGCTCGCCGAGGCCCGCGAAGGCCAGCCGGAGACCGACGAGGTCGACGTCGAGGCGAAGTTCGGCGCCGCGTCCCAGGCGGAAATGGCCCGCCCCGCCGAACGGCGCGGAGGCGCCGGTTCCGCCGAGGGCCGATCGTCACCTGGTGCGCCGGACGGCTCGACCCGCCCCGGTCCGCCCTCGAAAGCGCCGGCCGGGGAAGCAGCGCCCGGACGGCCCCCCGACGGCCCGGGAGCAGCGCCGGGCGGCGGACGCCGCAACCTCATGGAAATGGACCAGGACGGCGACGGCAAGATCAGCCGCGACGAGGCCCCGGAACGGATGCGGGAATTCTTCGACCGCATCGACGCGAACGGCGACGGCTTGATCGACGCCGGCGAAGCCGAGGCCATGCGAAGCCGCGCCGGCGCGGGCCCGCCGGGTGGCGGGCCTCCCGGTCCAGGCGCACCGTCCGCCGGGCCGTAGGAGAACGCGACGAAATCGGGCAGGCGCCGGCTTCCGGACGCCCGGGCCCACCGGTCCGTCGCCACGGTCAACGTGGGTCCCCCCTTTTCCTTCGGTATTTTCGAATTCCTCCGCCGTTCCATGCTCAAGCGACTCGCCAAAAAGCTCCGATTGGGCTTCAACAGCCTGTTCCTCCACAAGCTTCGGTCGGGATTGGCCGTGCTGGGAATCCTCATCGGCGTGACCGCCGTCATCTGGCTGGTCGCCATGGGAGAAGGGGTCAGCTATCAGGCCCAGCAGCAGATCAAGGACCTCGGGGCGACCAACGTCATCGTCCGAAGCGTCAAGCCGCCCCAGGAATCGTCGCGGGCGGGCGGTGGGTTCTTCATGCCGTACGGGCTGCTGCGCGCCGACTTCGATCGCATCGTGTCGAACGTTCCCACGATCCGGCAGGCCGTGCCGATGCGGGAGATCCGCCGCGAGATCCGCAACGCCGACCGCACCGTCGACGCGAAGCTCGTCGGCTGCACGCCGGAATACTTCGCGCTGAACCATCTGACCCTGTCGCGAGGGCGTTTTCTCACGGATCGAGACCTCGACCGCTCCGACAACGTGGCCGTGCTCGCCGCGGAGTCGGCCGCGATCCTGTTTCCCTACGAAGACCCGCTGGGTCGAACCGTCCAGATCGGCTCCGACTTCTACCGCGTCGTCGGCCAGACCGCCCCGCGCACGGCCTCGGCCGCCATCGGGGGCAGCCTCGAAGCCCGCGAGTACGACCTCGACGTCTACATCCCCCTGTCGACGCTCCGCTGGCGGATCGGCGACATGGTGCTCACGGCCCGGTCGGGAAGTCGGGAAGGCGAAATCGTCGAGCTCAGCCAGATCACGCTGACCGTGGGCGACCTCGACGAGGTCGACGAGACGGCCGACATCGTGCGTACCCTGCTGGAGAAGTATCACCCCAATCCCGACTTCGCCGTGGTCGTGCCCAAGGAGCTGCTCCGCCAGGCCGAGATGATGCGGGCCATGTTCAACGTGCTGCTGGTGCTGATCGCGGGCATCTCGCTCCTGGTCGGCGGCATCGGGATCATGAACATCATGCTCGCCACCGTTACCGAACGGACGCGCGAGATCGGCATCCGCCGCGCTCTGGGCGCCACCCAGGGCGACATCATCCAGCAGTTCCTGACCGAGACGATCGTTCTGTCGGGCACCGGCGGACTGCTGGGCGTCTTCTTCGGCTTCCTTTGCAAGCCGGCCGTGGTCGGCGTCCGGAACCTGCTCGGCCGGATTCTGCCCGACATGATGGCTTCCCTTCCGCCGAACATCCTCAACCTCGAGCCGCGCATCGCCACCTGGTCGATCGTGGTGGCTTTCGGAATTTCGGTGCTCGTCGGGATGGTGTTCGGGCTCTATCCGGCCCGCCGTGCGGCCCACATGGACCCCATCGAGGCGCTCCGCCATGAGTGATGTCGCCGTTGCCGCCCCCTCGACGCGCCGCAAGATCGTCGCCCGCGTGGCCGACCTGAAAAAGGACTACCACCTGGGCAACAACGTGGTGGTTCGCGCCCTTCGCGGCGTGTCGCTCGAGTTCGCCGAGGGCGACTTCGTGGCGATCATGGGTTCGTCGGGGTCGGGCAAGAGCACCCTTTTGAATCTGCTCGGCTGCCTCGATCGGCCCACCTCGGGCCAGTACTTTCTCGCCGGGCGCGACGTGTCGCGCCTCGACGATCGGGCGCTGTCGGGCATCCGCAGCCGGTACCTGGGCTTCATCTTCCAGTCGTACAACCTGATCTCCCAGCTCTCGGTGGCCGAGAACATCGAGGTCCCCCTTCAGTACCAGGGCGACGACTCGCCGGCCGCCCGGCAGCGATGCGTGCGCCTGGCCCAACTGGTCGGGCTGGGCGACCGGCTGCACCACCGTCCCACCGAGTTGTCGGGCGGTCAGCAGCAACGCGTGGCGATTGCCCGCGCCCTGGTCAACAACCCGCACATCATCCTGGCCGATGAGCCGACCGGAAACCTCGACACGGCGACCGGCAACGAGATCATGCAGATTCTCGATGCCCTGAACCGCGCCGGCCGGACCATCCTCATGGTCACCCACGAACCCGACATCGCCGCGCACGCCCACCGGGTGGTCCATCTGCGCGACGGACGGGTGGAACAGGTGACCGGCGCGTCGCGTTGAGCCTGTCCCTGATCTGGCGATCCGTGCCGCGCGTCCGGCGGGCCGGATCGGGCGCCTTGTGTGCCTTACGCTTCCGAGTATTTGCCGAGCTTCGCGCGGAGCGTGTCGGCATCGAAGGGCTTGATGAGGTAGTCGGAGACGCCGGCCTGGATCGCTTCCATCACCCGGGATTTTTCCGCTTCGGTCGTGATCATGATGATCGGCACGTCGGCGTTCAGGGCCCGGATCTCGCGGATCACCTCCAGCCCGGTCTTCCCCGGCATGTTCCAGTCGGTCAAGACGAGGTCGGGGGTGCTCTGCTGAAACAAGGCCACGGCCTCCGCGCCGTCTTTCGCCTCGACGGCTTCGGGCACGCCCACCGCCTGGAGGGATCGGAGGATGATCTTCCGCATGGTGTTGGAATCGTCGGCCACCAGGACTTTCAGACTCATGAGGACCTCCTTCTTCAGGGCCTCGGCCGCCTGCGCGAACGGGACGCGCAAAGATGCTCTCGTCGAAGACCGAGTACCTCGGCGCCGTCGCGCGCAGCGGCGGCGACGCCGGCCGTCGCGACCGGGCTACTCTTGTGTATAGGTTAAGAACCGCGGGCGCGTGGCGGGGACGTTACGAAATCGGCTCCGCCCGGCGCCCCGCCGGGCCGGCGCGCCGCAAGAAATCGGCTCTTCCGGCGCAGGCGGACCCTCCGCCGGCGCGGGGACCGTGCCTGAAGACTCTCGGACGAAACCTAACACGCCTCGCGACAGGGCGCACCGGCGCGCGTCTCGGCTACGACGCGGGCCAGCTCGACCGCGGTGCCGACGCCCATCTTTTCGAAGAGGTTGGCCCGAATCCGGTCGACGGTGCGCTGGCTGATATCCATCTCGCGGGCGATGATCTTGTTCGGTTTGCCCGACATGACCGCTTCCATGACGATCTGCTCCCGCGCGGTGAGCGAGCCCAGACGCTGCCGCACGTCGTCGGCCCGGGCAAGGGCCTTGCGGATCTCGACGTCGACCTCGAAAGCCTCGCGGATGGCTTCGGCCAGCTCGTCGGGCTGGTACGGCTTCTGAATCACCGTGAGGGCGCCGTTTCGCATGGCCCGGACCGTCGCGCGAACGTCGGCGTAGGCACTGAGGATGACGACCGGCAGGGTGCAGCCGGTCGTCGCCAGACGTTCCTGCAATTCGAGCCCGTTGAGGCCGTTCAGCCGCAAGTCGATCAGCGCGCAGCCTCGGCACGACGCATCGACGCGATCGAGAAAGCTCTCGGCCGAGGCGTAGGCCTCGCAGCGAATCCCCATCGACGAGGCGAGAGCCGCGACGCTGGCTCGGGCAGCGGCCTCGTCGTCGACGATGTACAGCGTCTGGCCGCCTTCGGTCATTCATCACCTCCCAATCCAGAGACGGCGCGGTTCGAAGCGTCGGGAAATCGGCGTTTCGGCGCGCCCGATCGAAATCCTATCCTCACCCGACCGATCTGGTAAGGGAGCCGTCGGGCGCGGCGGGCCGCGTCGTGCGCGCGGGCCGACGCAACCGACGGCTCGCGGCGACCGGCCGGCATGTCGAGGGCCCCCGCGGATGGTATACTCGGTGCATGTCGCTGATCCAACTCGAAGACGTCTATAAGATCTACTCTCTCGGCGAGACCAAGGTCGAGGCCCTGCGCGGTGTTTCGCTCGCCTTGGAGCAGGGAGAATACGTCGCCCTCATGGGGCCGTCGGGCTCGGGCAAGTCGACCTTGATGAACGTGCTCGGCTGCCTCGACCGCCCCACCCGCGGAAGCTACCGCCTCGACGGCCACGAAGTCGGCAAGATGTCGCTCGACGCCCGGGCCAGGCTGCGGAACCGGAAGATCGGATTCGTCTTCCAAAGCTTCAACCTCCTGGCCCGGACCACCGCGATCGAAAACGTCGAATTGCCCTTGCTCTACTCGAATCGAATCTCCAGTCGCCAGCGCCGCCGCCGCGCCATCGAGGAGCTCGAGAGGGTAGGGCTGGCCGACCGCCTCGATCATCATCCGGGCCAGCTCTCCGGGGGGCAACAGCAGCGAGTCGCCATCGCCCGCGCCCTGGTCAACCAGCCCGCCATCCTCATGGCCGACGAGCCGACCGGCAACCTCGATTCCCGGACCAGCCGCGAGGTCATCGACCTGTTCCGACGGCTCAACGACGAGACGCAGATCACGATCATCCTGGTGACTCACGACCAGGACATCGCCCGCCACGCCAACCGACTGTTGGTGCTCAAGGACGGGAAAACCGTGGCCGACACGCGCGATTTCGACGAGGCGTTGCAGGCCTTTCATGCGTCAAACGGGGAGGTTGGGGCCAACTAGGAAGTTTGTCCTGCCCCCTATGCCGGTCGCATCAATCGCATTGCTTATTCGGGCCCGATCGGCCGATGATGAAAACATGGCCGGATCGAATCTCCCTCGTCTCGGTGGGGTGCTCTGCGCACTGGCGCTGGTTGGCGCCGCGGGTCGAGCGTGCGCCGACGACGTGTGCCGAACCATCTTCCCGGAACAACGGCGCATGGAAATCCGCGCCCCCGCCCAGTTTCCCCGGGCACGGCTGCCCGACGTGCCCGACCCCCCGACCGTGGGCGATCCGCAGAACGATCGTGAGTCGCTCTTGCTGTCGCTCGACGACGCGATCCGGCTCGCCCTCGAAAACTCCGAAGTGGTTCGCGTGCTGACCGGCGCGGGAGCCGCCTCGAGCGGAAGCACGATCTACGATCCGGCCATTGCCAACACGCAGATCGACGAGGCCCGGGGCGCCTTCGACCCGCGACTCGGGCTGGGGAACCGCTTCGATCGGATCGAGACGCCTCGGGCCTTCGGCCCTGCGCCCGACGTCGTCATCGACGGCGATCGTCTCGACCAGTATCGGATGGACCTGGGGCTATCGAAGACCACCGCGTCGGGCGGAACGGCCAGCCTCGGCGTGCTGACGACTCCTCAGCGGAGCACCGCGGACGGACTTCTGCTGAATCCCGAGACGTCGTCGTCGGTCGATCTGGGCTTTCGGCAGCCGCTGCTTCAAGGCGCCGGGGCGCGGGCCAACCTCGCTCCCATCGAAATCGCGCGGATCGACACGGAACGCTCGTTCTACCAGTTCCAACAGAGCGTGCAGTCGCTCGTTCGCGGAGTCATCGAGGCATACTGGGCCCTGGTGTTCGCGCGGACCGAGGTCTGGGCGCGCCAGCAGCAGGCCGAACAGGGCGATTGGGCGTCGGTTCTGGCCGAGGCGAACTTCAAAGCGGGCCGGGGCAACGCGGGCGACGTGGCCTTGGCACGGTCTTCGGCGGCGAACTTTCGGGCCAACCTGATCACCGCCCGCGCCAGCCTGATCCGTCGCGAAGCGGCCTTGCGCAACATCCTCGGCCTGCCCCCGGCCGACCATCGGCAAATCGTCCCGGTCACCCCACCGGCGACCGAATGGATCGGCGTCGACTGGCAGACCGTGCTTCGGACCGCCGAAGTCTACCGGCCCGACCTGATCGAGCGCAAGCTCCAGATCGAAGCCGACCGGCAGCAACTCGTCGTCGCCGAGAACAACGCCCTGCCCGCCGTCGACGCCACGGCCCTGTACCGGTGGAACGGGCTGTCGGGCACGGCGCCCGACGGCTCCCGCGTGGTCTCCGACCCCGGGCAGTTCACCGGCTGGCAACTGGGCATCGACGTGGCGGTGCCCCTCGGGCTGCGGCAATCGCGGGCCGCGCTGCGTGCGCGGGAGCTGGCGCTGATGCGCGACCGGGCGAACCTCGAGCAGGCCCTGCACAACGCCGCCCATCTGCTCGCCGAGAGCTATCGCAACCTGGCCCAGTTCTTCGAGCAGTATCGCGCGTTCCAAGAGACCCGCGCCGCGGCACGGCTCAATCTCGACGCCCAATCGGCGCGATGGCGGGCCCAGGTGCCCGGCACGAACTACCTCGACGTTCTCCAGGGCGTGACCAGTTGGGGAAACGCCGTCGATTCGGAGGCCCAAGCCCTTCTCGAATACAACACGGCGCTGGCGACCCTCGACGAGCAAATGGGGACGATTCTCGAGGTCCACGGAATCCGCTTTACCGAAGTGCGTTACTGCTCGATCGGGCCGGCGGGACGGCTCGTCGCGGGCCGCTGGTATCCGCGCGACCGCCGGCCCGGCGAGAACGAAGACCGCTATCCCCGCGGCCGCGAGCCCGCCGAAAACGCCTTCGAGCTCGATGCGCCGCCCCTGCCCCGTTCGCGCGACGCCGAGTTGCAGCGGCCTTCCGAGGTGCCGTTCGAAGAGCTGATGCAACCGCCTCCCGCGTTCGGTTCCCAGCAGCGCCCCGCCCCGCAACGTCTTCCCGCGCCGGCGCCTTGAGATCGGCGGATCGGCGGGCGCCGTTTCGTTGGCCGCCGCCCCGCAACGCCCGAGGCGGCTCTTCCCGACCGTGGCCCGATCGCGCACAATGCACAAAAAGGATCGGGGGGCGTCGTCGCGACGGCCCCCTCGTCGGCACGTTGGAACCGCGGCATCCCAGGAGGTCGAAGTTGGAAGCGCTCGAGGCCATCCATACGCGGCGCAGCATTCGCAAGTACGACGACAAGCCCGTACCCGACGACGCGATCCGCGCGCTTCTGGCGGCCGCCATGAGCGCGCCCAGCGCGTGCAACCTGCAGCCCTGGCAGTTCGTGGTCGTGACCGAGCGGCGCCTGCTCGAAGCGATTCCCTCGATCAATCCGTACGCTGCGATGGCCAAGGAGGCCCCGCTGGGGATCCTCGTCTGCGGCGACACGAGCCTCGAGCAGTATCCCGGCTATTGGGTGATCGACTGTGCCGCGGCCAGCCAGAACCTGCTGCTGGCCGCCCACGCCTTGGGCCTCGGGGCGGTCTGGACGGGCGCGTATCCCAGGCCGGAGCGCATGGACGGCTACCGCCGGCTTCTCCAACTGCCCGCGAACGTGATGCCCCATGCTTTGATCGTGGTGGGGTATCCGGCCGAGTCGCCTCCTCCCCAAGATCGGTACCGCGAAGATCGCGTGCACCATAACGGCTGGTCGACGTGACGCCCGCGCGCTGCGCCGGCGGCCGCACCCGGGCGTCAGCCGAACAGCTCGTTCAACGGCAGTTCGAACCCTGGCAGCACGTCGCCGCCCGAGAGGGCGTCGCCCTGGCCCAATTCCCGGCACCGATCCTCGGCCGTGTACGTCTTGACCGTGCGGGAAGCCGGATCGACGTACCACACCATCCGGACGCCGGCCGCGAAGTAGTCGCGAAGCTTGCGCTGCATTTCGGCCAGCGTGTTTCCGGGCGAAAGGACCTCGACGGCCAGATCGGGCGCGACGGCCGGCACGGGTTCACGGGGCGGCTGCCGATGCGGCAAACGCTCCCATCGGATGAACGAGACGTCGGGAATCCGCACCTGCGCCGGCAGGATCCTCAGCGGTCCGGCCTCGCCCGCCAGGATGCCCAGATCGTGCTGTTCGAGAAACCGCATCAGCCAGTGGGCGATTCTCAGGGCGAGCATCGATTCGAGGTATCCCATGGTCTTCTCCACCAGCACGCCGTCGATCAACTCGCAGACCCGGTTGAAACGCGACTTGGCCGCCAGGACGTCCTCGTCGGTGGCAGTCCCCGGCGGAGGAACCATGCGAATGCGCTCCAGGGGAATGCCGCCCAGATGGGCCAGCATGTCGGCCGCCGTCCATTCCGTCGGCAGCACCGTCTGCACTGCGGTAGCCATGGGGCAGACCTTCGGGGGCAAGAAGGGCGATGTCCAGACCGCCCGTTATTCTACCGCCAACGGCGCTCCAACGCACGCGGGATCGACCGCAAAGGCTACGAGCGGACCTTCTCGGTCCGCACCGGCTTGAAACGCTCTCCCGGCAGGATCATGCTGTTGATCCGCAGCCCGAACTTGTCGCCCACCTTGACCGCCTCGCCGGTCGCGATCGTGCGCCTCCCCACGTCGAGGTCGAGCAACTCCTCGCACGACTTGTCGAACTGGATGATCGAACCCGGCCCCAATTCGGTGATCTGGCGGAGCGGCTGCTGCTTGCGCGCGAGCGTGACGACGACGGGCAGACTGATTCGCAGCAGGCTTCTCGAATAGCCAGGCAGCACATCCGTCGACAAGGTTCGCGACGGAGCCGTCGACGACGACGCCACCGCCGGATTCGGCTGTGGGGCCCGTTTCGGGGGCGATGTGGTGGAATCCGCGCCGGGGGCCTGGGGAGCCGGCGTCTCGTCACCGCCCTTGGGAACCGATCCGCCGTCCTGAACGGCCCCCGGATTCGCCGCCGGCCAGATGAGCTGGGCCGTGGCGCGCACGCCGTCGGCCCGCTCGATCGCCAGCGGCAGGGCGGCGGCCCCGTCGGCGACGCCTCCCCGGACCAGGGCATCGCTCAGGCACGCAACCCTCGACGCCGCGGCCTCGTCCGGGGCATACGGCTCGGGGAACAACAGCATGCTCAGTTCCTGGCCCAAGGTGGCCAGTTTGGCCTTGCCGGTGAGGTCGGGCCGGCCGTACCACAAAGGCAACAGCCCCGAGCTCTCGGGGAGCGTCAGGATCGCGCCCGCGCCGCCGATCCAGAAGACAACCACCATGCCTGGGCCGGCGATGCCCTCGGGCAGCGCGTCCATGACGATCGTGCCCGGCTCGCCCACCTCGAGCCGCACCTCGGCGTCGAGCGCGCGACCGAGAACGGCCGCGACCTCCGCGACCTCGGCTCGACAGGCCTGAACCACGTCGGAAATGACGGCCGCGCTCAGCTCGGCCATTGTGACGGATCCCTCCCAGAAGCCATTTCAGAAGCGGCGCGACCACCCAAAGCCTGGAACGCCACCCGCATCAACTATCGACCGAAACGGGCCCTAGACTTTTCCGAAACCCTACAATCTACACGATCGGCAAATCCGCTCACTCGCGCCGCGTCACGCAGAGAAGGCCGGGGGAATGGCTGGCTTGCGTTGTCTGGAGAAGACACTTGTGCAAGAGACCT
>Ga0334893_1000908_pt1 | contig 33143 bp, 31 predicted proteins | sample GraSluR3_MG_5_FD_207218 | JGI IMG/M metagenome (GOLD analysis project Ga0334893, IMG submission 207218) | Sludge microbial communities from methane-producing bioreactor in Wageningen University, Netherlands - Granular Sludge_09_05-R3 | ecosystem: Engineered > Bioreactor > Anaerobic >...
CCGTATTTATTTCTATTACTTTGTTGGCATCTAAATCAGATAACTGGAATCCCTTGCCATTGCTGCCTTTTGCATCATTTAATTGCTGTAAGAAACTTTCTATCAGCTGGTTTTCCAATTTTTCATTTGCCAGGTCCGCCAGAACCTTTCTGGAAATCTGACATACCTGCTGGCAGGAAAGCTCTTTTAATTCCTTTAAGAAGGCATCACGCTGCTTAATAATTGAATTCCTCCAGTTTTTTTCTTCTTCATTAACAGATTGCCTGGCTTCTTCCATCATCTGTTCACGCTTGTCCTGGAGCTCTTTTTTCATTTGAGCAAGGTTTTCATCCCATTTTTCTTCCAGTTTTTCCCTGATTTTGTGTTGCTTTTTAATCTCCTCTTCCGCCTCCTTTTGCTGTTGTTCGGCATTTTTTATCTGCCCTTTAATCTGCTCTCCCCTTTCATCTATAATGCCGACAATTTTATTAAAAAGAAACTTTTTCAGTAATACAATCAGAATCAAAAAATTGATAATCTGTGCTATTACTGTAAACATATCAATTATCATATAATTCCCCTTATTGACCTAAAATATAATTCCAGAAAGGATTGGCAAAAATAAGAATTACAGAAATAACCAGGCAATAGATAGCAGTGGATTCGACCATAGCAAGGCCGACAAACAATGTTCGGGTTATGGTGTTTGCCTCATCAGGCTGCTGGGCGATAGCCCCAAGAGCCCTTGCTACTGCCATTCCCTGTCCAATAGCAGGACCAATAGAACCGATAGCCATGGTAATGCCGGCTGTAAAAATGGAAACTGCACTTACAATATCAATACTACTCATTTTTCTCACTTCCTTCATTATTATTTTTTTGTTGTAATTCGCTCTCTGCCTGTGTAGCAGAAGCAATGTAAACCGTAGCCAATACAGTAAAGATATAAGCCTGTATCTGGCCGATTAACAGCCCTAATATCTGCATAATAATCGGTACAAACAATGGCACAATAATCAATAAAATTCCGGCAACTAAAGTGCCACTCATAATATTTCCGAATAAACGAACTGCTAGAGCCAGGGTTCGGGATAATTCTCCGATAATATTAAAAGGCAGCATCAGAACAGATGGTTCCAGGTATTGCTTTAAATAATTCTTTACACCAATCTTACCGATGCCAAATATGGGGATAGCAAAAAATACACAAATTGCCAGGGCTGCTGTTGTTGAAAGCGAACCGGTAGGCGGATGATATCCAGGTACGATAGCCAGCAAATTAGAAATGGAAATAAATAAAAAGAGGCTCCCCAAAAAAGGAATAAATTGATCCGGGTTTTGCTGGGTAATTTCCTTAATCTGTTGGCGAATATAGTTGATAATTACTTCCAGGGAAGTTTGCCAGCGACTGATATCAGGTCCTACTTTTAAGTCTTTTGTAGCTAGCCAGCTGATTAATACCAATACGAGCATCACCAACCAGGTAAATATGATAGTGGCGTTTAAATGTATGCCATTCCATTGAAAATAGATAACAGCATCAGGAGTTATTTCCATAACTATTGCTCCTTCTTGTCTTTTTTCGGATAATTATCACCCAATAAACGCGATAATACAATGCGAGCTAAAATAAATCCGGCTAACCAGTATATAATATAAGTCCATTCCCCAAAACGGGCAATATAAAGCAGAATAAGAAAAGAAACTGCAACCCGTATGATATAACTAAACAGGGTAATTAATGCCGGATAACGTGACCGCACCATGTATTGTAAAGTTAGCCATAACCCGCCAAAATAAAAGACACCTGATATAATACCTAAAATAATAAAATTAACTACTTTTATCTTGAATTACTCCTCTTTATCTATTTCATCTATTTCTTTTTCAATAACTTTTCGTTCCTTCTGCACCCAGTACCAGGCATTCCAGCAACCCAGGGCAATGCCCAGAAAAAGAAAGGTCAAAGTCCATGATATCTGTCCTGGCCATTTTCTATCAGCCCATAAGCCAATACTAATTCCAATTATGGTTGGAATCATTACCGACCAGCCAATAACGCCAAAAAGTCCGAATCCCATCCAGATAGTGCGATTTTTCCTGCTCTGTGCCTTGATTCTTCTCTTTTCCTTCTTTTCTATCTCTTGAAGAAAGTCTTTTTCTCTTTTTTTCTCAGAATTGCTATTTTTATCCATGTGCCTCTAAATCCAAAAACCTCCTGACAAAATCAGCTTCCAGCTTCTGCAGGGCACTTCGGGCACCCTTTTCCTGTTCATTAACCTTGAGAAAGTTATCTTCAACCTGTTTTTTTAAATCCCCCAGGTTATCTCCTCTAACGGCGCCCCTGACAGAGAGGGTTACCTTATCATCAGCTTTAATCAATATGCCCTCATTGATAGCTATATAGAGATCTCTTTCTTTTTCTGTTAAGGCAAAAAAAATGCCAGGGGTCATAATTGTTACAAAATCAACATGACGGGGCAATAAGCAGAAGAATCCATTAATTGCCTCTCCTACTATCTTTTTTACTTTTCCCTGCCAATAGGTTTTTTCTGGCAATAAAATCTTTAAATCCATCATTTTTTTGCCTCGTCAACAGTGCCAAGCATATAGAGAGAGTTTTCGGAATGATCACGAAATTCATCATTTAAAATACGTTCGCATCCTTCCAGTGCTTCCTGTAAAGAAACCCGACGCCCTTCATTTCCAGTAAATTGCTCGGTCACTGCAAAAGGCTGTGTCAAAAATCTTTCCAGCCTTCTTGCCCTATTCACAGTATTCTGGTCTTCCCTGGAAAGCTCTTCCAGGCCAAGCATGGCAATAATATCCTTTAACTCTTCGTATTCAGAAAGTGTTTGCTTTATCCTGCGGGCTATATCATAGTGCCTTTGGCCAACAACCGTAGGAGTAAGAATACTGGAATTGGAATTTAAAGGGTCAACAGCAGGATACAAACCCTGACTAGCCCGTTGCCGGGAAAGGACAATAGAAGCCGAAAGATGGCTAAAGGTATGTACAGCAGCCGGATCAGTAAAATCATCAGCAGGAACATAAACTGCCTGAATAGAGGTAATGTCGCCTGTTAATGAACTGCTTATTCTTTCTTCCAGGTCGGCAATCTCACTGGCCAGAGTTGGCTGGTAGCCTACTCTGGAGGGAAGTTCTCCTAATAAGCCTGATACCTCTGAACCTGCCTGTACAAAACGAAATATATTATCAATTAACAAAAGGACATTCTGCTTGCCTTCATCACGGAAATATTCTGCCATCGTAAGAGCAGCATGTCCGACCCGAAATCTGGCTCCTGGCTGTTCATTCATCTGAGCAAAAATCATTACCGCTTTTTCCAATACTCCTGATTCCTTCATTTCCCGGTAAAGCTCTTCACCCTCCCGGGAGCGTTCTCCTATACCGCAAAAAAGACTGACCCCCTGATAGCCTGAGGCCATATTATGAATCATCTCCATAATAAGAACGGTTTTACCAACACCTGCTCCGCCGAATAGACCTGCCTTACCACCTTTTTCCAGGGGAGATAAAACATCGATAACCTTGATGCCTGTTTCAAATAATCCAATATCAGTTGATCGCTCTGTCAAGCTCAAGGGTGATTTATAAATTGGCCTTCTTTTCTCAGTATCGATTTTTTCTCCACCATCTATTGCCTCACCAAATACATTAAACATTCTTCCCAGCAATTGCTCCCCAACAGGTACTCTTAAAGGATAGCCATAATCAAGTACTTCATCCCCCCTCTTTAATCCCTGGGTTGAGGTTAAGGCGATTCCTCTGGCAATATTGGAATCAAGATGAAGCACGACTTCAAAAAAAACATTACCTGCCTTCAGAAGATTTGGGATATCAGGTATTTTTTCAGAGAAATAGGCATCAATAACACTACCTCGAATAGCAGTTACTTTACCTTTATTAATACTTTCAGATGAATTTTTATTATCTTTCATTTATGCTCCTGGCATGTAACAAATTTACTATTAATTATCATTATAACATTACTATATTATTAATTTAAAAATAAAAAATATTTGAAATGGAATATTCTATTCTAATCAACAGCAATTATGCGCATTGAATCAGTTCCACCGGTCTTCTTCTTGATTGTTCCTTCAGTCAAAATAAGAAAATCGCCTTTCTTTATCAATTTTTTCTCTCTGAGTATATCCATGATTCTTTTATACCAATCAGTTTTCTTTCTATCTATCATAAAAGGAAAAACCCCGTATGAAAGTGCCAGGAAACGGGCAACCTTCTGATTTGGAGTAAAGGCAAGAATCCAGCAAAATGGCTTGAATCTGGAAATTCTTCTCGCAGTATTACCGCTTTCAGTTGGTGTCAATACATATTTAGAACGGATAATCTGGCTACTTTCCATAGTATGCATAGAAATAATATCCTCTACTAAGGGCTTTTCTCGCTGAAAAGAAAGACGCAAGTCTTCACATAAAGCAGATTTATGGTAAAAATTACGATATTCCCGTTCAGTAGAAACTGCAATGTCAGTCATCATCTTTACCGCTTCTACCGGGAATTGACCTACTGCAGTCTCCTCGGATAGCATAGTGGCATCTGTTCCATCCAGAATAGCATTGGCTACATCAGTTACTTCAGAGCGAGTTGGCCTGATATTTTCGGTCATGGATACCAGCATTTGGGTTGCAGTAATAACCGGTCGGCTCATGCGATTTGCCTTAGCAATTAATTTTTTTTGAATTACAGGAATCTCTTCAATATCAACCTGTACTCCTAAATCACCTCTGGCTACCATAATAGCATCGCTAACCTTAAGTATTTCATCAATATTCTTTACAGCTTCTTCCCTCTCAATCTTTGCTACCGTAAATATTTTTTGACCTTTCTTTCGGGCAAATTCCTTTACTTTTAGAATATCTTCTGCCTTCTCAACAAATGATATACCAAAAATTGTCACTCCTTCTTCTAATCCAAAAGAAATAAGCCCTAGATCCTTCTCACTAATCGGATCAATTATCATTTTGGCTTTTGGTAAATTAAGACCCTTATGTGAATCAAGCTTTCCACCTGTTACTACCTGGCACAGGGCTTCATTATTCTGGATTTCCTTAACCTTCAGCTGAATAAAACCATCATATAAATACACCAGGCTTCCCTTTTTGATACTTTGAAACAGGGACTCATATTCTACCGGTATAATAGATTCATTTCCGACAATATTTTTGGTTGTCAGACAAATCTTCTGCCCTTTTTTTAGAAGAACAGGGCCATCCTTTATTTTGCCAATCCTGATTTTCGGACCGGGGATATCCATCATTACAGGTAGGAAAACTCCCAGCTCTTTTTCAACTTCTCTTACATTCTTTAATGTTTCCCGATGATAATCAGCCTTATCATGGGCAAGGTTCAAACGTGCCACATTCATTCCTGCTAATACTAATTCTTTAATTATTTTCTTATCATGCGAGGCAGGGCCTAATGTGCAGACAATTTTTGTCTTGGAGTCTGGAAATTTCATTTATAGCTCCTTAATATCACAAATATTTTTACATTATAAACTTAATGGAATTATGTTTGGAGAGATGCTGTTTCTAACACCAAAACCAGGAATTTAAATTGCTAATATTAATATTGCTATTTTCTTCCGATAAAAGACTGTATAATAAGAACAATTCCTATTATCACAAGAGCAATCGGCCAAAAACTAATTATAAAAAAGCGAGGGAAAAAACTTCGCAACAAAAAAAATAATCCCAGGAAAATGAGGATTAAACCACCCCATATGTGTTTATTATTCTTTTCTTCTTTCCCGGTAATGTCTTTTTCTTCATCCCGTTCGTATTCTTTATCATTCATCTTATGTTCTGGATTTTCTGGAATAACTATCCAGGCTATGATATAGGCAAGCACACCTACGCCACCTAAAAAAACAATAAGAATGGTCAGAAGCCGCACTAATGTGGAATCTATCTCAAAATATTCTGCAATTCCGCCACATACTCCGGCAATCATAGAATCTTTTCGAGAACGATATAGCTTTTTCACCATAAATGCCTCCTATACTGGTGTTAATATTATATATGTTATTTCTACCTTCTTGTCTTTTAGCTATTATTAAAACTTTAAGACATAGAATTCTTCCACCAAGTTATGCCCCCAAAGCTGATTCTGCTTTTTCTTTATCAGCTGGAAACCATTTGCCTCATAAATTTTCCTGGCAGCAACAAGATTGCCAAGTGTCCATAAATATATACTGTCATACCCGGCATTCTGACAAAATTCTATCGCTTTTTTGCATAAAAATCTTCCAATTGTTTTGCCGCGATATTCAGGGTGTACTATAAACCATCGTAATTGAGCTTGCTTATTATCTCTTTCCAAAATTGCAATAGATCCAATGGTATCCCCTTTTTCCTCTGCTATCCAGAGACAGCTTTTATCAGACTTGTATTTTCTGGCAAATTCTGCCAGACCCTCCGCTACATAAGCTTCAAATTCATGATTAAACCTATATTCCTGATTATAAACCTGGCCATGCAAGAACAAAACTTTTCCTAAATCTCCATATCTAAAATCATGGTGAATTTTAATATCAGGCATACTAGACGCAAGGTTTTGCCCCGAACCGGAAGTCATTATAACCCCCTAAAGAGAATATAATAAAATTGAGGATTAAGTAAATATCGCACCCGCATAGCGGATGGCTTTAAGAACCCCTGAAAGAGGTTTAACTTTTTCACTCTTTTTCTTACGATTTTTTATTTATACCTTTAGCCATAATCTTTCTTAAGCAACAGTATTTCCAGCTTTGGACTTCAGGCTAAATATTATCATCTGGCTTATTTTAATCTTTTTATGGTAAAACTTGTTCATTTAACCATTACCACCTTCTTAGAAGGCGTTTTTTATGGTTAAATAAAAAATGGCGGAGAGAGAGGGATTCGAACCCTCGGAGCGGACTTAAAATCCACTCAATTGCTTAGCAGGCAACCACCTTCGGCCACTCGGTCATCTCTCCGATTAAAGTATAACATAACTTTTTTTTTACGGCAACAACTTGGAATAATATAATAGCGTTCTTGACAAAAAGATGCAAAATATTTTAGAATGTGCTATCTTTTTTAGTTGTAATGTAATAAATGCAATAAATGAAAACTGGAAGGATTAAGATGAGTGATTTTCAATACGATATCATAGTAATAGGAGCAGGCCATGCGGGATGCGAAGCCGCATTAGCTGCTGCACGCAGAGGTGCTAAAACGCTATTAATTACTTCAAATATAGATAACATCGCTTTACTACCCTGCAATCCCTCTATTGGTGGTCCTGGCAAGGGGCATGTGGCAAAAGAGATAGATGCCCTGGGTGGAGAATTAGCCAAAATAACCGATAAATCCACTTTACATATCAGGATGCTCAATACAAGCAAAGGTCCGGCAATGTGGGCTCTGCGTGCCCAGGTTGATAAAAATAAATATAAAGAAGAAATGATTAAAACAATTCAAACTCAGGGTAATTTAACCCTCATTCAGGAAATGGTCACAGGTTTACTGATAAGAGATAACAATAAGATTGAAGGGGTTATATTGCAAAGTGGGGTTCCCATTCTTTCTCCGACTGTCATTATAGCAGCAGGAACTTTTTTAGATGGAAAAATCTATATTGGTAGAATCAGTTATAGTGCCGGAAGAGCCGGAGAAATTTCCTCTACTGACCTGGCAAAACAGATCAGGTCACTTGGTTTTCTTACTACACGTCTGAATACCTGTACTCCCCCCCGTATAGATAAAAGAAGTATCAATTTTTCAAATTTAACCGAACAAAAAAGTGCCGAAGAGCCCCTGGCTTTTTCATATGAATCTGAAAAGAAAGTTTATTCTAATCATACTGTATTCAGCACTCGAACCAACACCAAAACTCAAGAAATGATAAGGGCAAATATCAATCAAGTTCCATTGGTTAATGGCACCATTCAAAGTACAGCAACTCGTTATTGCCCTTCTATAGAAGATAAAATTGTCCGTTTCCCCCATCATGAGTCTCATCAATTATTTCTTGAACCGGAAAGTGAATCAACCGAAGAAATCTATCTACAGGGCTTCTTTACCAGTCTTCCACCATTCGCACAACATCAGGCATTGCGTACTATTCAAGGTTTGGAAAATTGCCATATAGTCAGATATGGTTATGCTATCGAATACGAGGTTATCCTGCCACATCAATTAAAATATTCACTGGAAACAAAAAAGATAAAGGGACTATTTTTGGCAGGGCAAATAAATGGGACATCAGGCTATGAAGAGGCTGCCGAACAGGGCCTGATTGCAGGTATAAATGCAGTTCAATTGCTGGATAACAAAGAACCTTTTATCTTAGATCGCTCTCAGGCCTATATCGCTGTGGAAATAGATGATTTGGTCACAAAAAGCATTAGCGAACCATATAGATTAAGAACCGGACTAGCAGAATACCGACTATTGCTTCGCCAGGATAATGCTGACTTAAGACTGACACCTTACGGATATAGATATGGCCTTATTCCTGAAGAAAGGTATCAAAAATTTCTTAAAAAGAAAGATGCGATTTCCACAGAAATAGAGCGTTTACAGAAATTAAAGATATATCCCGATGAACTTACAAACAATATAATTAAGAAATTAAATTCTTCTCCCCTGCTAAAACCCGTTTCCCTTGCAGATTTATTAACAAGGCCGGAATTATCCTATTCTGCTTCTGAAAAACTAGATCCCGACAGGCCTGTGCTGAATACAGAGGTTATTGAGCAGGTAGAAATTCAAATTAAGTACTCTGGTTATATCGAGCGCCAGGTAGAGGAAGTAAGAAGATTTAAGAAAAATGAGAACTACAAAATACCAGCCGATATTGACTATTCACAATTATACGGTATCTCTCATGAAGGGAAACAAAGATTCAGCGAAATAAGACCTGTTTCCCTTGGCCAGGCAAAAAGAATACCGGGAGTTACCCCCTCTGATATTACGGCCTTACTTATTCATCTGGAAAAGATAAAAAGAAGTACAAAAGATAATTTATAACTTTTTATAGTTCTTTATAGATTTCCAGCAATATTTTTGGCTGCCTGTAGAGTATTTTTCATTAGCATCATATTAGTAACCGGGCCTACCCCTCCCGGTACCGGGGTAATCCTGGAGGCAATTTTGGAGACTTCTTCAAAATTAACATCACCAACCAGTTTCCCTTCTACTTCATTAGTCCCTACGTCTATTACTACTGTATTGTCTTCTACCATACTGCCGGTAATTATGCCTGCTTTTCCTGCAGCAGCTACAATTATATCTGCCTTACGGGTAAAATCAGCAAGATTGCCTGTTCTGGAATGACAGACAGTAACTGTGGCATTGGCATTGGGTTGTTTTAATAACAAAATCAGGGCTAATGGCTTGCCGACAATGCTGCTTCTGCCGACAATGGTTACATACTTTCCTTCTACTTCAATATTTTCTCTTTTTAAAATTTCATAAACTGCATTGGGCGTGCATGGTAAATATACAGGAACACCCAGGGCTAAATTACCCATATTGACAGGATTAAAACAATCAACATCTTTCTCAGGGGTTAAAGCTCTCTGGATATTTTTTTGATTGACATGGGGGGGAAGCGGGGTCTGAACAATAATCCCATGCATTTTTTCATCTTTATTTAGCTTTTCTATTAGGGCTAGTAAATCCTCTTCACTGGTATCCAAAGCAAGTGCATGCTTCTCAAATTGGAAACCGACTTTTTTGCAAGTTCTTTCAATCATTCGAACGTAAAAAAGAGAGGCAGGGTCTTCTCCCAGTATTACAACAGAAAGTTTGGGTACAATGTTTTTGCCTTTGAAGATTCTTTCCGTGTCTAAAATTAACTCATTTTTAATTGTTTCGGCAATTGCCTTTCCGTCAATCAGGTTATTTTCATTATTCATCATAATATCTCCTATAATTGATTACTTATAAAAATCAGCCACTAATTATACTTTCAACCTATCATTATTGTTCCAACTGATCCATAAGATATTTTAAGATAAATATAATATAACCTGCTGATGAACAAAAGTCATCGCAGGTTATATGCAAAAATACTGCCTCTAATCATAGTTTATAAAAACATGTTCAAAAATTAAACCAGAAAAACGTTTATTAATTCAGGACTTTTTCTTTTGTCAGGTATTCCTTAATAGTTTTCCGTGCTGAATTTTCATCTATGTTATATACTGCTTTAATTTCGCTGATTAAAATTTTATTGGCTCTTTCCAGTAAACTCTTCTCGGTTGCAGAAAGGGCATCTGTCTTTTTTCGCTGGTAGTAATTTCTAACAACCTGGGCAACTTTCATTAAATCTCCACTATCAACCATTTCCATCTGAGTCTTTATTCTGGATTTATAGTCCTGCTCCATTTCATCCATGTCATCACCCAGCACCTCTAAAACCTCGGGAATCTTTTCCTTATCTACAATTTTTCTCAAACCAATTTCTTCTGCTTTCCTTACAGGAATCATAAGAGTCATTTGATTTATAAAAAGGTTAAGGATATAATATTTCTCACTTATATCCAGGACCCGCTTTTCTTCTATATTTGCAATATTGCCTACACCAAAAATAGGATGAGCTACCTTTTCTCCTTTTCTGAACATAGCTAATGAACGGTAATCTGTTTTGATTTCCAATTGCTGCTCCTCCAGTCAATATCATATTTAGTAATCTAAGTACCTAAATTAATATAATAGCACAGATTGTTCTTTTGGTCAAACAACCTGTTTCTCGACTGAAGCTTGATTAAATGTGGGCATAATATTATGAAATTACAAGAATAAATATCGCACCCGCAAAGCGGTTGGGGTTAAGAACCCCTAAAAATGGTTAAATAAATAATAATGGGAAAATTTTTCAGGGGAAACTATAATATCAATTTAAATAAATCAGTGGATTCACAGGCTTTCCATCTTGCCTGATTTCAAAATGCAAATGAGCCCCTGTCGCATTACCGGTAGCCCCTAATCTTGCAATAACTTCTCCTTTGTTTACCTTTTGTCCTTCTCTTGCCAGATTGCTAGAGTTATGTGCATAAACAGTAGACAGACCACCGGAATGATCAATAATAACAGTGTTTCCATATCCATTGATATATCCACTAAAACTTACTGTACCGCTTTCGGCTGCCCTAATAGAATCTCCGGTGCGCCCATCTATATCAATTCCAGTATGATAGTCCCTTCGTCCACCAAGTGTCCTTATACCAAATTGAGAAGTAATCAATCCTCTTATGGGCCACGCAAAAGCATGTGCAGAAACCGAAGAACTTCTAACGTTCGGAATTACCAGTTTCTGTCCAACAACAAGCCTGCTATTTTCAGATATCCGGTTAGCGCTGGTGATAGACTGCAGGCTTACCTGATATTTTCTGGAAATTCCCCAGAGCGTATCGCCTTTTTGGACATAATGCACAGCATCTTTTGGTTTATCTTCTTGTTGTGCAACGGAGGTAGTTGTTTGCGTCTCTTGTTTTGGTGCTGAAGCGGTTGCAGAAACCGGAATATTTAATTTTTGACCAACAGATAATCTCGTAATACTCTCCAACTGGTTTATATTTATTATTTCATGCATCCTGACATCATATTTCTGGGCAATATTCCAGAGAGAATCGCCTTTAATAACAGTGTATTCTATTATTTTTACTTTGTCTTTATCCTGTTGTAAACCACCCATGGCAGGTATCTCCAGTTGTTGACCAACGGATAAGACATCTTTATTATTCAGATAATTAACTGCTACGATTCCTTCCATTGATACCCCATAGTCCTGGGCAATACTCCATAAAGTATCTCCTGGCTGTACGGTATAGTATGTTGATTTGTATTCATCCTCAGAGGGTGTAGTGCTATTAACTAAGATATCTTTCTTTTCTTCATCCGTGAGACTACTATCTGCAATAAAAGTGCCTTCCGGCTGTTCAATTGCCTTTATTTTTATTCTTTGTCCAGGATATACATAATCTTCTTTATTAATATTGTTAAGCTTGCAAATAGTTTCAACTGATATATGATATCTTTGTGCTATCAAGGAAATGTTTTCCCCTGATTCAACAATATGTTCTACCAAATCATATTGAATTTTATCGTCATCAAAGCTTTCGTCTTCTCCTACACTGTCTTTTGACCTGCCCGGAATTGGTATTTTAATAATCTGGCCAATGGATAATTTTTCCTCATTTTCCAGGTTATTGATTTTTGATAAATCACTTAATGATACCTGATAATTTTGAGCAATAGTCCACAAATTTTCTCCTGCTTTTACAGTATAATCAGTCTCTCTGACCGAATCTCTGAATTCCTGATTTAAAGTTGTGCTTATGCCGCTATAACTTGATTCTTCCGGTTCAAAGGAAAGCTTATTATCTTCTTTCTGATTAACTTCATTTTGATTTTCTATTGGAATATTAATCTCCTGTCCGATATATAAGGAATCAGGTTTCCTTAAATCATTCACAGAAGAAATTTTGTCCAGCGAAAGGCGATACTGCTGGGCTATATCCCAAAGACTTTCACCTTTTTTTACTTTGTGGACAATAGTTGCAGTTTCTTGGCTTTCACTAGAATCATCTACTTGATTTTTGGGAATTAATATTAATGAGCCAGGAAATAATATTTCTGTCTCATTAATATTATTTGCTTCAGCAACTTCCCGGATTGAAAGTTTATATTTATTAGCAATTGCCCAGAGGCAATCTCCCTCTTTTATCTGATATTCCAAATAATCCTGGGCTAAGACATTTACTCCGAAAGTAACCGTGAAAAAAACAAAAAGCAGAAAAAATACCATTGTCCTGGTTATTCTGAAAAAAGTATTATTTTTGTCATGATTCATGCGGCTATCCTATTTCTGAATTAATATTTTAAAAATAAAAAACTATTCCGCTCTTATCTTTCTATGCATTATTTGTATTATAAACTTGAGAATTTAAAATATTATATTGGGCAATATCATAGTATAAATGAGAGACACAATGATATTAGGTTGATTAATTTCTTAAATACATTTTTTTATATATTACCATATTTTAAAAAATAATCAAACTAAGTTTAATCTCAAAAAAACAGAAAAATTAAAATTAAAATATTTCCAGTCAGATTATCTTATAATTTGTTACCTTTATTATGTAATTGTTCTTCTAAGAACGTATCAATAACATCTTTTTTAAAGCGCCAAATTCTACCGATTTTAATTGCCGGAATTTTTTCTTCTCGTGCCCATTGATAGATAGTCAGTGGCTTTACTTGCAAATATTCTGCTACCTGTTTTGCGGTAAGGTATTCTTCCATCATTTTCCTCCTTATTATTTAAGTAAAATGAAATCTACCAACATTTTATTGTTTTTTTATGATTTTGTCAATTTTCTTGTCTATCTTAGGATGTGATTTAGTTAACTTGGAAATAAGATACAATTATATTTAATTAATATCCCAACACTACTTTTTGTGATTTCTATTACTATCTATGGTCAATTATCATAGATAATTTTATAAATCCTATAAGAGCGCATCACTTTTTTAATATGTTCTGTTGTTTCCTGATAAGGAATATTTTCTACAAAAAAATCAATTTTATTAACATCAAAGCGTTCGATCCATCTATCGGTAATCCCGGGACCTGCATTGTATCCGGAAATTATAAGGTAATAGTTATTGTTATATTTTTCCTGTAAATACTTCAAATACCAGCATCCAAAGTGTATATTTACATCAAGTTCAAACAATAAATCGTAATCAAATTGCTGGTAATCAAGTTTCTGAGAAATCCACTCACCGGTTGATAGGATAATCTGCATTAGCCCCCTGGCACCTGCCCTGGATTCAGAATAATTATTAAAGTGGCTTTCTTCTCGAATAGTTGCCAATACTAAATAGGGATCAAGATTATAATGAGAAGTCCAGGTGCTGATGGTGGATACATAATTATCTGGAAAAGCATATCTCCAGAACAGAAAAGGCATTTCTTTAATCTTGTTATTGTTTAAAAAGTAGTTAAATAGAGTCTGCGCCCAGCCAATAGAGCGATAATATTCCTGGTTTTTATAATAAAGTTCGGTCAAAAGATATATTAAAAAGATATTGCCAGATTCATAATCTAAGGCTTTTATTATTTCCGAAGCTGATTCCTGGTAAAGATCAATAGTGCTTAATAGTTCTGCTTTATATATTGCCAACCTGGCAAGATTATTTGCAGGCTTATAATTATTTTTAATATTTTCAATGGAAATACTTTTACTATTCTCGATTATTTCTGCAATATCTTTAACTTCCCGCCTTAATTCTTCGGGAACATAGAAAGTATAAAAACTATCCGGATATCTATCCATAAGAATCCTATGGGCTTGAAGACCTTCTTCTTTATTCAAAGAAAACTGCAATTTCCCGAACCAATAAAGAGCATCATCTGCCTGGCTGCTTTCGGGAAAATTATCATAAATTATCCTGTAATATTTCAGGGCATTCTCTGCTTCATCCTGATTAGTATAATAACGGGCTAATTTCCAGCTCGCTTCACGGGCTTGAGACGATTTAGGGTAGGCAACAATTAACTGGTCCAATATTTCAAGCCCTTCTATTTCCTGATTTCTCAAAAATTCTATTTCGGACAATCGTAGATATGATGATTGAGCAAAGTAACTTTCCGGAAATTTTTCAATAATTTCTCTATACTTTTCAACTGCCATTGCGCGATTCCCGGAAGATAACAAAGCCCCTGCATACAGGTAAATGGTTCTAATAATAATATCTTCAGGACCTGCGTAATTTTCCAAGATATAAATGCATTGCCCTATTGCCCTTTCATAATCACCCTGGTAATGTGCAGCTCTAGCCTTGTTATAAAAAACACCGGCCATTTCCAGCTGTGCCGGCTGCAGTGCAATTACCTCATCATATATTGATTCAGCAACTTCATACTGTCGATAATTAAAATATATTCCTGCACAAAATAGCAATAAATCGGGAGTCATTTCAATATTATCCTCTCTTACTATTAAGTACCGTTTTACAAATAAATTTTCATGACTTGCTACACGTTCCCGGTCATAGTTATTTTCAATTAAATCTTTAAGATGCATTAAAGAGTTGATAAATTGTCCATTTTCCCACAAAACATCACTTATCCTGATAAGTATTCTCGCCTTGAACTGTTCCTCAATAGCAACATCCAGCGCCAGGCTACATTCTTCCAGGAAATATTCCAAATGCCCTTCTTCCAGATAAATTAAAGCAACCTGGTATCTCACACGGGGAATCAATGCACTATCAGGATGTTCTTCAAGTATTTTTTGAAATGATTCTATTGCACTTTTTTTATCTGGCATATTAAGATATACTTTGCCCAAATAATAAGCAGAGTAATCCTGCATCAACGGAATATTTTCATAAAGGCTTTTATATATATAGGCAGCCGATTCCCACCTTTGAAGGTTTTCATAACATCGCCCTTTTAATAGTTGACTGCGAAGATAGAGGGGAATAATTAAATTGTTATACTGTATTTTTTCTAATTCACCAATGGCCATGGCATAGTGTCCATTGCTATAATAAGCCAGGCTGTTATTAAAATAAGCATTTTGTTGAGGGAATTCATTATCCTTTTCCAATAAATAGGAAAGTTGAAAAATTCTCAACTGCTTCTCCTGTGAATTGTCTGCTCCCAGAGCAGAATTTTCACAAAAAAAGAAAGATATAAAAAATATAATCAACGAAAAAAGTAATATATTTTTTTTGTTGATAGAATATATAAACCCGATCAGGACAACGCCTCCAAATTTATCTCTTTTTATATTTCCACAATTATTATGAATTAATCAAGCTGCTTATTTTCAATTATAAACCAAAAAATGTAAAAAACCAAAAATGATTATGCAAACATCGCGGCTACAAATTAGATGGCTATAAAAATCTCTAAATGGATTTGACTTTTTTACTCTTTTTCTTTCGATTTTTTATTTATACCTTTAGCCAAAATCTTTCTTAAGCAATAGTATTTCCAGCTTTGGACTTCAGGTGCAAAATTATCATCTGGCTTATTTTGATCTTTTTTGATAAGTGGTTTGATATGAAAGAATAGGGGAATAAAAAGATTTAATTATTTAAAATATTTTTTTGATATTTTTCTAATAGATTCAAAGTACATTCCATTTCCAGCTGATTTCCAATAGTAAATCGTATATAATGGCTTTCTAAACCTGAAAATTCATCTCCCCAGGCTGCGAAGGTATAAACCCCCTCCTCCCTAAGGTATTGCCAGACATGCTGGGTATTTTCCCTTGTAATAAAATCTACCAGAACAAAATTTGTCCGGGAAGGGAAAGCGCTGATTTTTATCTTATAAAGGCCTCTGATAAATAGCTCTCTTACACGTGCTATTTCCTGCCATATTGCCTTATAATAATCTATATATTTCAAAACCCTGATGCCGGCAACTTCGGCCATTTTATTAACACGGAAATGCTGATAATACCTGGATATTTTTTTAATATTATTCGGGCTGGCAAGAGTAAATCCCAGCCTAAGCCCCGCCAGGCCAAAATTTTTTGAGAAACTTCGGGAAATTACAAGATTGGGATACTCATCAATCAAATCAGCAACTGTTTCTCCCAGGTACTCATAATTGCATTCATCTACAACAACCATGCCAGATGCCCTATTTAGAATATCCTTAATTGTACCTCTGGAAACAGGTCCTCCAGTAGGATTGTTGGGATTACATATCCATACCAGACTGGCTTCCTTTAAGTCCTTGTCATTATAATTCAATTGATAATCATAATTAGATAAACAATTTATCAGCTTCTTTTTAAACCCGTTTCGAATTGCGCTTGTTTCATACTGAGAAAAGGTAGGAACCGGAATCAAAATCAGTTTACTGCCAAAGGCTCTGGTAGTTGCCTCAATTACTTCATCGGAACCATTGGCAGGCAATACATTGTCAGCATCAACAGCAGCATAATCAGCAAATCTAGCAGTTAATTCCTGATAATTACCTCCTGAGGGATATTTATTTATATTTTTTAATTCCTGGGATAGTTCGAATAACAATGCTTTTGGTAAAGGATATTTTAAACTGGAATGTTCAAGATAAATTGGTTTATTAATTCTTGTTTTTTTATCCATTATTGTTATTCTCCCATCCCGGGAAAGATAGCCTTTCTTCTAACATATTTAATGCTTTTGTTGCCAGAGAGACAATGATCAAATAAACAGCCCCAACTACCAAAAAAACTTCTGTATAGGTAAAATAACGTGAAGCTACTATCTTGCCCGCTCCCGTTAGCTCAATACACGTTACCATAAAAGCTAATGAGGAATATTTAATCAAATAAATAATTTCATTTGAGCATCCAGGAATAGCACGGCGCAAAGCCTGGGGCAGAACAATATTCAAAACTGCGCTTAATTTACTCATCCCCAGTGCCTGAGCTGCCAGCACCTGGCCACTTTTTACTGATTGGATGGCTCCACGAATATATTCTGCATGATAGGCACTGCTGCATAGGACAAACCCTATAACTGCAGCCACAAAGGGAGATAAATAGATACCAATAGAAGGTAGGCCATAATACAGAATAAAAAGCTGAATTAGAAGGGGAGTCCCTCTAAAAAATATAATATAGGCCTTACTGAAAAAAGAAACCAAAAGATTGCCATAGACCCGGCTAACAGCAATAATAATTCCAACTACTAAACCAATTGGAATTGACCAAAAAATTATCTTTAGAGTCATTATAAATCCTTCATAAAGAGAAGGAAGCAGTATTTCCAGAAAAAAACTCCAATCAATCATCGTCTATACCCGTTAATATCTCCATATAATTCGGTTAATTTAAATAAAAATTTCCTGGTTCTTTCGAATTCAGGATTCTGAAATAATTTTTCAGGTGGTCCGCTTTCCAAAAGTTTACCTCTTTCTAAAAAAATTATTTCGTCAGCCACCGAGCGGGCAAAACCCATTTCATGAGTAACTACTATCATGGTCATACCTTCCCGTGCTAATTTTTGCATAACACCCAGTACTTCTCCAATCAGTTCCGGGTCCAGAGCAGAGGTGGGTTCATCAAAAAGCATGACCTCCGGATCCATAGCCAATGCCCTGGCTATAGAAACACGCTGTTTTTGTCCCCCTGACAGCTGTGCAGGATAAAGTAGGGATTGCCTGCTTAAGCCTACTCTTTTCAATTCCTGCATTGCCTTCTCTCTTGCTTCCATTTTTTTCAATCCTTTGACTTTTATTAGAGCAATCTCTACATTTCTTATTGCATTAAGATGGTCAAAAAGATTAAAATCCTGAAAAACCATACCTATTTTCTGTCTAAAACGGTTAATTTCTTTTAAATTATGATGGGTCACTTCCTGGTCTCTCAACCAGACTGTGCCTTTATCAGGAAAAGTTAATTGATTGATACATCTTAGCAAAGTGCTTTTACCGGTACCTGATGGGCCTATAACAACCTTTGTTTCTCCTTTATAAACATCAAAAGAAACTCCTTTTAAAACTTCTTTGCCACCAAAAGATTTATGAATATCTTTTACCTGCAAAATTAATTCATTTTCACGTTTCATTTTTTCAGTCCTCTCATTCCTCAAACCCCGGAATTCTTACTTTTTCTTCCAGTATATGCAGTATTTTCATCCCGGTGTAAGACAGAAGTATAAAAATTATGGCACAGGTCAGATAAATAGGCATAGGTCTATAGGTTCTGGAGGCGATAAAATTGCCCCTGGTTAATACCTCCATGACTCCGATGGCATAAGTCACAGCAGACTCTGTCAACATAGCCGGATATTCGTTTGACCAGCCCGGGATTGACATTCTCAATGCCTGGGGTAAAATAATATTCCAGATTGCCATCCCTTTACTCATTCCGAGAGATTGGGCTGCCAGCAATTGTCCCTGCCCCAATGACTGAATACTCCCCCTGAATATCTGTGCCTGATAGGCAGAACTACGCAATCCTAATACTAATACCGCAGCCATGAAAGCCGATAAATTTAACCCTATCATATTAAATAAACCATAATAAAAAAGAAACAATAAGACCAGTATAGGCAGTCCCCTGAAAAACCAGACATATAGTCCTATAAATTTTTTTGTCCAGGGAGACCCATAAACCTGCCCTACTGATAAAGGTACACCGATAATGAACCCTAAAGCTAATGCGCTTAATACCAGTCCTAATGTGGTTATAATTCCCTGTAATAAAAAAGGCAATGCCTGGTAAACAACAATTAAGTTTTCCATAAAATTTATACCGTATCCCAGCTTTTTAATAATTTTAACTATCGCTACATCTACATGAAACCGGGGATATAAGCCTTATAGGTTTATATCCCCGTTATTGATATATTATATTCAAAAAAGTTATTTTTATAAATTTCTATTCTTGACTTACTGAGCCTGGAAATATTTAGCCTTTAATTCATCCCATTTTGGTGAATGCATAATACGATTAATTCCCTCATTAAGTATTTCCAAAAGCTCTGTATCTTCTTTCCGTACTGCAACACCATATTCTTCACCAGTCTTAATAGTTCCGACAATTTTAATATCCATTTCTTTTCGTATCGCATCTTCAACCATCACATCATCCATCATTGCAGCATCGATCCTGCCATTTAAAAGATCCTGTACTGCTAAAGAGAATCCCTCATAAAGCTTAAGATTATCCCTAGGGAACAAACCTTGATTGATTAAGTTATCTTCAATCCACATAGCAGCAGTGCATCCACGCTGGGTTCCTACCAAATAATCTCCCATGAAAACCTCAATAGCATTCAAATCAGAATCGCTTCTAACACATATTGCCTGGTCAATTGTCCAATAGGGAATTGAGAAATTAACCCTTGCTTTTCTCTCTTCAGTAATACTCATTCCGGAAAATACCAGATCGATCTTTTCGGCTAAAAGGCTGGAGACAATACCATCCCAGGCAGTAGGCTGGTGAATAACCTCAAATCCCATTTCCTCTGCAATCCAATCCAATGCCTCTACATCAAAACCGGCCGGATTACCCCTTTCATCTACATAGGCATGTGGGGGATAATCAGCATCAATTCCATTAATATAGACTTCTTTTTCCGCAGATAAACCAGATAATCCCAACAACATAAAGACCAAAACAGAGCAAATTAAAGTTGATACAATACTACATTTTCTTCTATTCATCAAAAACATTCCTCCATTATTTATTTTTATTTCTTATTTTTTTGCTTTAACTTTTTTAAAATTATTTGATAACCATCAGCGCCATAATTCAAACATTTTTTTACCCGACTGATTGTTGCAGAGCTTGCTCCGGTTTTCTGCACAATCTCCTCGTATATAAACCCCTCGTTAAGCATGCAGGCAACTTCCAGCCGCTGACTTAATTCTTTTATCTCATTAATAGTTGCCACATCATCAAAAAACCGATAGCATTCGTCTATATTATCTAAATTCAGTATCGCTTCGAATAATTGGTCGGTCATTTCATTTCTCCAGCGAGGATGATAATCCATGACTTTTCCTCCAATCATATATTATTTTGAAGATAATCTTTAAAATATCCTTGACAATTAAACTGTTAATTTATCTATTAACGCTTTAATTAATTAAATAATTAATAGTTTAATGTTTTAAGAAATTATATCATCACCTGGAGAAGTTGTCAAGTAAATATAATTTTTCAATATTTTTTATTTATCAAACAATTCTAGATATTGTCCATAACCTTCCTTGTTAAGCTCATCTCTGGGAATAAAACGTAGTGCTGCTGAATTAATACAATAGCGCAATCCAGTAGGCTGCGGCCCATCATTAAAAACATGGCCAAGATGCGAATCGGCATATCGGCTTCTTACCTCTGTTCTTACCATCATATGGCTTCTATCTTCGTTTTCAATTATATAATTATTATTAATCGGCTTAGAAAAACTGGGCCATCCTGTGCCTGAATCAAATTTATCAGTAGAGCTAAAAAGTGGTTCTCCTGATACTATATCAACATAAATTCCCTCTTCCTTAAATTCCCAGTATTCGTTCTGAAAAGGCCTTTCTGTTCCATTTTCCTGGGTAACATGGTATTGCAAGGGCGTCAAAATCTCTTTTAATTCTTCTTTCGATGGTGTCTGGTAATTCTCATTCCATTTTTTTTCCATAATTTCTTCCTCCGATTTGGATTCAAATAAATCAGCAAATCCTAAATCCGTATCAGGAAATCTGTATTGAATCATATTTTTTTTAAAATAATCCTGATGATACTCTTCTGCTGGGTAAAACTCCGATGCAGGCAATATTTTAGTCACGATACTTTCCTGGAATATTCCGGAATTTCGCAATTTGTCCTTTGACTTTTCAGCAAGATTTTTTTGTTCATGATCATGGTAAAAAATTGCTGTCTGATACTGACTGCCTATATCAGGGAACTGTCCGGCAGAATCAGTTGGATCAATAATTTGCCAAAAAATAAACAATAATTCTGCATAGCTTACCCTTGAAGGATCAAAAGTTACCTCAACTGCCTCATAATGACCGGTTCTTCCGGTAGAAACCTCCTTATAAGTGGGATTAATCGTATTCCCACCAGTATAACCGGATATCGCTTCTACAACTCCCTCTGTTTCTTCAAAAGCAGCTTCTACAGCCCAGAAACAGCCACCAGCAAAAGTAGCTTTTTGCAAAGCTGATTCACTGCTAACAGAAATACTGAAAATCAACATTGACAGAATGGTAATTATAAATATCCAAAAACCTTGCTTTCTAATTTCTGGAATTTTTATATATTTCATTATAACCACATCCTTTTTTCTGATTATAACACAAATAAATATCACACCCGCAAAGCGGTTGGCCTTAAGAGTCCCTGAAAAGTGTTTTACTTTTTTGCTCTTTTTCTTTCGATTTTTTATTTATAACTTTAGCCATAATTTTTCTTAAGCAATAGTATTTCCAACTTTGGAATTCAGGCGAAATATTATCATCTGACTTATTTAAATCTTTTTATGGTTAAATAAAATGTATCAATAGATAACCAGAATCTCCAAGTGTGAACAGGCAACATAGTTCTAAATCTAAATATAAAAATATCAGACATATTGCTTTACAGTATGTCTGATATTTTAAACTTAAAACCTTAATATTTTATTTCATCCTTGCATCAATCTTTGATAAAGATTAAGCATCTGATCTGAGATATTGTCGATACTATAACGCTGTGCTGAATAAAGTGCTCCCCTGGATAATCTTTTTCTTACATCCTCATTCTTAATCAACAACTCCAGGGAAATTGCAAATTCGGATATATCGTCTTTTACCAGCAAACCATCAAAGCCATCTGTTATAATATCAACTGCACCAGGTGCTTTTACTGCCAGTACAGGTAAACCTGATGCCATGGCTTCAATTATGACCATTCCAAAGGTTTCAGAGGTAGACGTAAAGGTAAATAAATCCGATATCTGGTAATAGCTTTTCACTATTTCACTATTAACTGCCCCAACAAATTTTACATGTTCCTGTAGACCTGAAGATTTGACTATACCCTTTAATTGTTTTAGGGAAGTGCCTTCTCCTACCAGCACGAGCTTAGCTTTATTTATACCCTTTTCTTTAATTAGGGCTAACGATTTAATTATTTTTTCAATATTTTTTTCAAAAGAAATCCTGCCAACATAAAGCAGAATAACATCCTCCCTGGTTAATCCTAACTGTTCTCTTATTTTTTTGCATTGCTTTTCATCTTTTTCCTGAAATACATTTAAATCAATAGCATTAGGAATTACCACAATCTCTTTTTTAATGTTATAGCGGCTAATGAGTTTTTTCATTGATTCTGAGGGTGTAGTTATTACATCCACCTTGGAAGCAAGGCTGGAAACAATCATTCTTATCGCTTCGTTTATTATAATCTGAGGAACCGGAGAAACATAATATGCATAACGCTCATACTGGGTATGAATTGTCAATATCTTTGGTATACCTAATTTTTCAGCATACATAATTGCCGGCATACTTAGCACAAAAGGGTGATGAATATGAATTATGTCTGGCTTGAATTCCTTAATAATCTTACTCACCCTTAGAGAAAGAGGAATGGCGATAGGGTATTTTACTCGACTTGTCAGATTTACAGAATGATACCTGAATACATTATCTTCCCGATCAGCATACCCTTCAACTTTTGGCGCAAAAATGTAAGTGCTGTGCCCTTTTTTCTCATAGGCATTTTTGAGTGAAACAATACTGCTGACTACACCATTTATTAAAGGTTTATAGCAATTGGTAAAAAAGGCTATTCTCATTTAATAACCCTGTATTTTATAAATATAGACACCTATTTGCCGCCATTTTGTTTGGTTTTTATAATCTTCTCCCAGCTGTCCCGTAAAGTAACAATCCGGTTAAAAACTAAATTACCGGGCTTTGATTCAGGGTCTACACAAAAATATCCCTTCCTCATAAACTGGTATTTATCCCCTGTTGCAGCATTATTTAAGCTGGGTTCAACCAGGCAATCTGTAATAACTTCCAGTGAATTGGGATTAATCCGATTTAAAAAATTGTCTTTCTCCTCTTCTGGATTATTTTGCTCTTCTTCTAATAAGAGATAATTGTATAAACGAGCTTCTGCTTTTAAAGCATGATTTGCAGAGACCCAGTGTAAAGTCCCTTTAACCTTTCTCTTGGCACCTGGACGACCACTTTTTGTATCTGCATCATAAGTGCAGTGCACCTCGAGAATATCACCTGTCTTATCGTCTTTTACAAAACTTTGACACTTAATAATATACGCATTTTTCAGCCTTACTTCCCGTCCAGGAGCCAATCTGAAATATTTCTTGGGCGGGTCTTCGTGAAAATCTTCTCTTTCAATAAATAATACCCTGGAAAAAGGCAATTTACGGTAACCGGCAGATGGTTCTTCAGGATTATTCTCACTATCCAGCTCTTCTGTTATATTGCCCGGATAATTATCAATTATCAGTTTTAGTGGATTCAATACAGCCATAACTCTATGGGCATTTTTATTTAAATCCTCCCTGATACAGTGTTCCAGAAAACGAATATCAACAACACTATTTGTTTTTGCTACTCCGATTCGGTCACAAAAATTTCTGATAGCCTCAGGGGTATAACCCCTTCTACGTAAACCTGAAATAGTCGGTAAACGCGGGTCATCCCAACTATCAACATATCCCTCTTCCACTAGCAAGCGCAGTTTTCTCTTACTCATTATAGTATTTGTCAGGTCCAGTCTGGCAAATTCTATCTGCTGGGGTATTTCAGAAGAATACAGGTTAGTAAGCACCCAGTTATAAAAAGGACGATGGTCCTCAAATTCTAACGTACAGACAGAATGTGTTATTCTTTCATAATAATCTTCTAGAGGATGGGCATAATCATACATGGGATATATGCACCATTTATCACCAGTTCGGTGATGCGATTTTTTTACAATCCTGTATAATACAGGATCTCGCATATTTAAATTAGGAGAATTCATATCGATTCTGGCTCTTAAAACCCGTGCACCATCAACGAATCTTCCTTCTCTCATTTGTTGAAATAATTGCAAATTTTCTTCGATTGAGCGATTTCGATAAGGGCTTTCCTTACCTGGTTTAGTAAATGTTCCCCGGTAATCTCTGATTTCTTCGGGACTTAGATCACACACAAAAGCTTTATCTTTCTTGATTAAAGAAACAGCATCTTCATACATTCTTTCAAAATAATCAGAAGCATAATAAAGCCGGTTTTCCCAATCAAAACCCAGCCAACGGACATCACGGATAATTGAATCTATATATTCAATATCTTCCTTTGAAGGATTTGTATCATCAAAACGAAGGTTACACAATCCATTATTTCTCTCAGCCAAACCGAAATTCAGGCAAATGGATTTAGCGTGACCAATATGTAGATAACCGTTTGGTTCTGGTGGAAAACGGAGATGAATTCGTCCATTATATTTCTTGTTTATCCTATCACGGTCAATAATAGCCTGAATAAAATTAACTGATTCTTTATGATTATTATTAGAATTTTTGTTTTCCTGAGCACACATTAAAATTAGAGCCCCCTTGCAATGTTTTATTATGATGTTTTTTTATATTACAACATTTATCATAAAAAATCTATGCCTGGTTTTTTTGCCTTGCTATTTTCCCTTGTATCCAAGTATGTTATTAGATAATTGTGTGGTATCAATATGGATATGATTTCTAATTGTTTTTTAAAACACTTTAAGTATAAGCGGTTTTATTAGAATGGGATTTATAGGTACCAATTATTTTAATAAAAGTCGTGGAATCCTTTAATGATTCCAGTGCTTCCTGAACAACCTTCTCCTGCAATCCATTCTCAAAATCCAGGTAAAAAATGTATTCCCATGGCTTCATTCTGCTTGGCCTTGATTCTAATCTGGTTAAATTGATGTTGCGCATGGCGAATTCCTTTAAACATTTATAGATAGCACCCGGGACGCTCACCACAGCAAAAATAATTGAGGTTTTGTTATTTGATTCATCAGTCAAAATTCTCGAGGATAATACCAGAAAGCGGGTATAATTGAAAGGATTATCTTCAATTCCTTTTTCAATCATATTCATCTGATAATAGGAAGCAGCTCGTTGGCTGGCAATACCGGCAGCAGCCAACTCTTTTGATTCCTTGATTTTTTTAATACTTCCTGCGGTATCATAAACGGGAATAATCTGGCAATCAGGAAAATTTTTCATTAAATACCTCTCACACTGAGCCAATGCCTGGGGGTGAGAATATATTTTTTTAATTGCTCCGGGGCTGGTATTATAATGAGAAATCAGGCAGTGTTCAATTCTTAATATAACTTCACCAACAGCAAATAAATCTTCATTTAATAATAAATCATGCACATTATTAATTCCACCAGTCTGGGAGTTTTCGACTGGCAGGAGGGCAAAATCAGCCTTGTTGTTCTTTACCTTCTCAGCCACCTGGTCAAAACTATTGCAGGATAATACCTCAGCAGAGGAGCCAAAATATTGCAATGCTGCCATCTCACTGAATGAACCGATTTCACCCTGCAGGGCAACTATACTTTTGTTTTTATAGTGATAACTATCATTTTCTCCCATAACATTTTACCTCGCTTAAAGCTAATTTTTTTTTAATATTTCCCAATAAACACTGCACCCGTAAAGCAGGTGGTTTTAAGAACCCCTGAAAGGGGTTTAACTTTTTTGCTCTTTTTCTTTCGACTTTTTATTTATACCTTTAACCATAATCTTTCTTAAGTAATAGTATTTCCAAATTTGGGCTTCAGGTGCAAAATTATCACCTGGCTTATTTTAATCTTTTTATGGTAAAACCTGTTTTATTTAACCATTAACACCTTCTTAGAAGGTGGTTTTTTATGGTTCAATAAATTGTAGCTTTCATAATTGCATTACTTTCTGCAAACTAATCTTCCTGCATTTTTTCTTTATAATAGCCTGCTTTGTTAAAATCTTCTTCTAGGGCATAAGGATTTGTGGCAATCTTTTCTTTGGCAATTTCTAACATTTCTTCTAAATTATTAATAAAATTGGTAACCCACTTACCATTAGTTTGATAAATGTCTCCCCACATGGAAAAGGGACTGCTGGCAACCCTGGTCAATTCATTAAACGCATTTCCACCTATTTTAAAACATTTTTCGCTATAACCTTCCCGCACTTGCTGTCCAAACATGTTGGTCATAATGACAGAAATTAACTGAGGAACATGACTGACAAGGGCAATAATCCTGTCATGCTCATCAGCGGAAAGCTTTATTTCAAAAGCACCGATTTTTTTAAGAAGTTTAGACATTTTCAGGGAAGCCATTTCGCTGTTATTTTTCCTGGAAACAGTAATGTAAGGCTTTCCGGAAAATAAATCTGCTTTTGCATACTTTATGCCACCTTTTTCTAAACCAGCCATAGGATGTCCACCTATAAAATCATATTTATCCGAAAGTGCTATATCTGCATTTTTTATTATCTCGGCCTTTGTGCTTCCGGTATCTGTCACCAGGCATTTTTTTGATAAAAATGGCTTTATTTTTTCCAGCAACTGAATTATTTCTCTTACAGGTGTTGCCAGTATAACTATATCTGCATTTATTATGCCTTCTTCTATATTATCACTGCCTGTGTCAATTGCTCCACACTCAACAGCTTTTTTTAACACTTCCTTCCTGTCAATACCAAATATTTGGCCGGAAAACTGTTTTTCTCTTAATGTCAACCCCAGAGAACCACCAATTAGTCCACAGCCAATAATGGTAATCCTGGTAAATTCTGAAAAGTCGCTTTCTTCATTCATTCTTAACAAACCCCTTTCCTGTCCTTATATTCTTCTATATTTTAGCCTTTGTTTTCTTTTATTAAAAAATAAAGCCCTTCCAGTGCGAGCAAATATCCCTGAGCTCCTATTCCGGAAATTTGACCTGAACATACCTCTGCGGTTACCGATTTAGCACGGAAGCCTTCCCGGGAATAAATATTTGATAAATGAACCTCAATAACCGGGACAGTACAGTCATCCAGGGCATCTCTGATAGCAAAGCTGTAATGAGTGAAGGCACCCGGATTAATAATAATGCCATTTGCTGAATCGGAAGACTGCTGAATAAAATCAATAATTTCCCCTTCATGGTTTGATTGCATAATCTTCAGGCTTATATTCAATTTTACCGCTTTTTCTTCGAGCATTTTGTTTATTTCTGCAAGAGTAAGCGTGCCATAATGTTTTTTATTTCTATGCCCAAGGCGGTTAAGATTAGGACCGTGAATAACAGTAATATTCATTTTTTAATTCCTTCCTGTATTTTTCAGAGAATCAAAAGCATAATATACATCATTTTTAAGGATTGATTGCTGCAATTTTACTTTTCCTACTTTTTCAGGTAAGACAAAGCGAATATTGCCATTTTTGTTTTTCTTATCAAGAAGTATTGCATTCCAGCATTCCAATGGCTTAATCTTTGCCAAATCTATGTTTTCCAAAATTTTTAATTTCCTGAAAATATTTTCAATCCTTTGATTTTCTTCCTGTGAGCACAATTTCTTATAGACGGCAATTCTTGTCTCCAGGATAGTTCCAAGTGCAACTGCTTCTCCATGAGTAATCCAGTCATAATCCCCGGTCACTTCCAGGGCGTGCCCTATGCTATGTCCCAGATTCAAAAAATGTCTTTGGTGTGTTTCCCATGGGTCCTCTAAGATAATATTGACTTTTAGCCTGGCTGCCTGACTTACCAGAAATTCCAATGTATTCTTATCTTTAGACAATAATCGGTCTATATTATCATCAATCCAGCAAAAGAATGAAGAAGAGCTGATAATGGATATTTTAATGGCCTCTGCAATCCCATTTTTTAAATGTGCTACTGGTAAGCTGTCCAAAACATCAGTATCAGCAATGCTGACAATGGGCTGATAAAAACTCCCGATTATATTTTTTGCTTTTGGGTGGTCAATGGCAGTTTTTCCGCCAATACTGCTATCGATTTGAGCTAAAAGTGTTGTCGGGATATGGACTAAAGGAATTCCTCTCATAAAAGTAGCAGCCACAAATCCTGCTAAATCACCAATAACTCCTCCCCCCAGGGCAACAAGCGAGGTAGAACGGTCTACCTTAAACTGCAATAACAGGTCATAAATCTTCTCTGCCATTGATAGTGTTTTGCTTTTTTCACCATCAGGAACCTCTATTATGTGAGTTAGAATCCCCTCCTTGGAAAGCAAGTCAACTATTTTGTTGCCATAGAGTTCCCTTACTAATGGATTGGTAATAATAACAGCTTTTTCCCCGGGCAATATGGGATTAAGATATTTATTAATATCTGCTAAGATGTCTTTTCCAATAAACATCTTACAAATATATTCTTTTTCATATTTCAACGATATGGTTTTCATTCTTTTTTCTCCGGTATATTTGGATTATCTTTTCTACTACCTGGTTAACAGTAAGATAAGAGGTATCAATACAATATTCAAAACGGCTGTATTTCGCTTTTCTTTTATTCAGCAAATCTATAATTTTTGCTAATTTGTTTTCTCCTGATAATAAGGGACGTGAACTCTCTTTTTGTAATCTACTAAATATGACTTGCGGGATTGCCTGGAGAAGGATAACTATGCCATTCTTTAATGCCAAACGATAGTTTTCTTTGTCAAGCAAGGTTCCTCCTCCGGTTGCAATAACCAGATTATTTCTGCTGGCAATTTCCTGGAAAATTTGCTTTTCTATTCTGCGAAAACACTCTTCTCCTTCACTATCAAAAATTTCTGCAATTGATTTACCTATTCTGCTTTCAATTATTTTATCCGTATCAACTAAATTCTTCTTTATTTTCTGTGCCAGGGCGCAGGCTACTGTACTTTTACCTGTTCCCATAAAACCGGTAATAAAGATATTATCTTTCAACAATTTCTTACCCTTTCCAGATAACTATTATAATTAGCTTCAATCTCCTCCAGGGAATCACCGGCAAATTTTTCAATAAAGGAAGATGCGAGCTCCCAACTAACCACTGCTTCCCCAACTACACTTGCTGCCGGCAGCACACAGATATCAGATCTCTGGTAATCTGCAGTGGTTTCTTTTTTGGTCTTCAAGTCTACTGAGGCAAGAGGTCTGAGTAAAGTCGGGATAGGTTTTACATAAGCTCGCACAACAATCTCTTCTCCATTAGTAATTCCTCCCTCAATACCTCCTGCCCAATTTTTCCTGCGATAATAGTATGTCCTGTTAAGTTGATGCCCTTCTCTTTTCTTCCGGAAAATTGCATCCTGAACCGTTGAGCCTGGCTTTTCTGAGCCCCTTATCCCTTCACCTATTTCAACTGCCTTCACACTGGGAACACTCATAAGGGCAGCTGCAATACGTGCATCTATCCTCCGTTCCCAGAAAACATGACTTCCAAGTCCTGCCGGAACATTTCTTACAATAATCTCAAACTGTCCTCCCAGGGAATCGCCTTCTTTTTTGGCCCGGTCAATCTCACAACACATTTGACGGGATATCTCCGGTTCAAGGCAATAGACAGGTGAGCAATTAATAATCTCTTTGATTTTTTCAGTATTTTCTTCTTTTAAAAATTTTTCTACTGCCTGCTGTTGCAGGTTTGTATTTCCGATTCTAATCACATGACTGAAAGATTTTATGGAAAAATTTTCTAATAATTGTTGTCCGATGGAACCTATGGCAACTCTCATAGCAGTTTTACGGGCACTGGCCCGTTCCAGGATTGGCCGGTAATCATTTAGGCCATATTTAAGCACACCTGCCAGATCAGCATGCCCGGGTCTAGGCACCGTCAATTCCGGCTGATTGTCAGGACTTTGATTATCCCAATCCTTGTTTTTTATCATAAGGCCTATAGGAGTCCCTATTGTCTTACCTGAAATTATACCGGATAGTATGGAAATACGGTCCTGCTCGATTTTCATCCGAGCCCCTCTTCCATACCCACCCTGTCTTCTCTTTAATTCTCTATTTATCTTTTCTTCGCTTAAATGAAGTCCATAGGGAAATCCCTCAATGATGCCCAGAAGGCATCTGCCATGGGATTCTCCAGCATCTAAAAAATGTAAAACCATAAAACTACCTCTTTTTTTACAATTACAATTTTTCTTTTTGTTCAATCTTTCTTATTATTTGATTTATTACTTTCCGTTCAGGATAAATTCCTGTCCATAAATAAAAGCTTTCTGCAGCCTGGTAGACCAGCATTTGCAAACCATTTAGTATTTTGTTTCCATTCATTTCTGCTCTCTGCAACAGCGGTGTCTTATCAGGGCAATAAATCAAGTCATAGATAATTATATCGGGAGGAAGATTAATTCCTTCGGGTAGTGGGTCTTGGCCAGGGTAATACCAGCTTCCTAAAGGTGTCGCATTTATCAGTAAATCAGTCTCCAGAATTTCTTTTTGTAAATTCTTTGTGTGAAAAGGCAGGCTTCTTATCTCACACCGGGGGAAATTTTTCCCATACTTTCTCTTTATTTCCATGGCACGTTCCTGAGTTCTGTTAAACATTGAAATAACTGAACATCCTTCATCTGCCAGGGCAAAAATAACTGCTCTTGCTGCTCCACCTGCACCTAAGACCACCGATCTTTTCCCGTTTAGATTTATACTTAATCCCTCTTTTAAGGGAATTTTAAAACCGTTACAGTCTGTATTGTACCCGGATAATTTTTCATTCTGATAGACAATTGTATTAATTGCCCCTATGTCTCTGGCAACCGGGGCAACCTCATCCATAAGCCTCATAGCCTCTTCTTTAAAGGGGATTGTGACATTTAGCCCTTTAATCCCCAGTGCTTTTGCGCCTATTATGGCCTTTTCTAAATTATCACTTTTGATTTGAAAAGGTAAATATGAATAATTTAAGGAATAATAACGAATAAAATTCATATGTATCAAAGGAGATAGACTATTTTCAATGTGTTCCCCAAGCAAACCAAGGATGAGAGTAACGGTGCTCATAATTTTCTCCTTATATTTTTAATTTATTATTTTCTGAAAAACAGGCAAAAAATTTGGATACGAAATATCCATACATTGTGCATCTTTAATAATAGTCTTCCCTTTTGCATAAGAAGCCGCTACAGTCAGCGACATGGCAATACGATGATCATTAAAACTATTTACCTCATTTCCGGATAAAGTTGTTGGGCCCATTATTTCAAAGCCATCATCTCTTTCAATAATATTTGCTCCCATTCTGGATAATCCTTCTACCATAGCTTTTATTCTATCACTCTCTTTTACTCTCAGTTCCCGGGCATCTCTCACTATAGTCCTACCCCGGGCCATTGTCGCTAAAACTGCCACTAAAGGCAATTCATCAATAATGTTAGCAATAATTTCTCTGTCAACCTGAATTCCTTGCAAAGAACTGCCCTTTATACATATATCTGCCCTTGGTTCATTGGAAATGACTCTTTGATTAAATATTTTTGCATCAGCATTCATATCCTGCAAAACCTTTAAAAAACCGGTACGGGTAGGGTTAGTTCCCACATTTTTTATAATTATTTCTGCGCCTTTTCTGGCACTTCCCGCTGCTAAAAAATAGGCAGCAGATGATATATCTCCGGGAATATCAATTTCTACTCCCTTTAATTCATTACCAGGCATTAACCGTATCTTCCGTCCAGGTGAAGTCTGAATATCTGCCTGCATAAATTTTAACATCCGCTCAGTATGATCCCTGGTTATCTGCATTTCTCTAACTGTTGTTGCTTCTCTGGCATATAAACCTGCCAGTAGAATAGCAGATTTAACCTGGGCACTTGCTACCGGCAGGGTATAATCAATCCCCCGTAGTGGTTGTTTGCCGATTATATTTAAAGGGGCAAAATTTTCATTTAATAATCCTTTTATTCGGGCATTCATCTGAGAAAGCGGCTGAATTATTCTCTGCATCGGCCTTTTCCTGATAGAAGCATCTCCATCTAATACGCTGTTAAACCTTTGTCCGCATAATAGTCCAGATAACAGCCTTATTGTTGTACCGGAGTTACCGACATCAAGAATATCCCTGGAAAGTTTCAAGCCATTGAGCCCTTTTCCTTTAATTTTTAATAAAGAAGCACTTTCTTTGTTGATATTAACACCAAGGGCTTGCATGCATAATAACGTATTTCGGCAATCCAGGCCATCCAGAAAGTTGCTGATTCTTGATTCTCCTTGTGCGATAGAACTTAAAATAATTGCCCTATGGGTAAGTGATTTATCTCCAGGAACTGTAAGGTTATTCTGGATAATCTTTTTTTTATTGCCTTCTATTATAATATCCAATTTGCATTATCCCTTCTAAGTTTTAACTGATATATAGTTATGGTTTAAGCTTCTGCCAATTGCCTGGGCTATAATCCCTAATTCTGATACTAAATTTTCAAAACAATCCAAATCCAATGATTGGGCTCCGTCACTTAAAGCCTCTTCAGGGTTTGGGTGAACTTCAATAATTAACCCATCTGCACCAGCGGCAATTGCCGCTTTTGACATCGGTCCGACCAACTCTTTTCTACCGGTTGCATGGCTGGGATCAACAATTACCGGAAGATGACTCAAGTCTTTAATCGCAGGAACGGCACTTAAATCCAAAGTGTTGCGGGTATAGCTCT
>Ga0334893_1000911_pt1 | contig 33092 bp, 35 predicted proteins | sample GraSluR3_MG_5_FD_207218 | JGI IMG/M metagenome (GOLD analysis project Ga0334893, IMG submission 207218) | Sludge microbial communities from methane-producing bioreactor in Wageningen University, Netherlands - Granular Sludge_09_05-R3 | ecosystem: Engineered > Bioreactor > Anaerobic >...
AAAATAATACAAGAAAAAAATGTGTCGCAAGAAACAACACATCCAAGTAGGCACATATAGATTTAGGCAATGATAATTTGTAGCTAAAGTGTAGTCGGTAGAGTATATAATTTGTAGCTTAACACCATGATGCCATAAACTACTCATTAAAAGCAAATAATACCAAGAGGACACTAGAGTTACTAGAAAAAAACATGGAAACCATTCTACAAGAAGGAGCGTTGCAAGTCATTGTCAGAACAATCGACCAACTGCCGGAGGGTTCTGTAACAGAATCAGCATATCTTGCATTAATGTATTCACTAGCACAAATTATAAGCGGAGATTTTGATGATTATGAAACCTGTTTAAAATTAAATAAAATTCATTTCGATACAGAAATTTTTGATGACTATCAAAATGAAGTTCTTTGCATACGTGCTATTTGTGCACACAATAAAGGTTTAATAGAAAAATCAATGAGCATTATAAGTCAGATAGATATGAATAAATTTAAAATTCAAATCATGAATGGATTGACGGAATTTTTTCAAGGAAATAATTATCGATTAATGGGCGATATGGATAAAGCTCTAGAGTGTTTTAATGCATCCTTGGAAAAAGCAAAAAAAGGTGTAAATATTCATCTACTACTCGCATCGATTAATGATTTGGCGTTTACAAATTTCCATTTAGGAAAGCTAGAAAAAGCCTTAAGATTATATAGTGAAGGCATTCACATTTTAAAAAATTATCCTAAAATTAAGACGAATGTAGTAAACATGCTATATTTAGGAATGGCAAATATAAAATTAGAAAAAAATAAGGTTAATCCGGCGCTGAATGATTTGATTAAGAGTTTAGAGATTAGTTCGATTCGAAGTGATACCAATTTTATCATGCAGGGAAAATTGGTATATGCTAAAATCATGTTTACTAAAGGTGATCATAAACGATGTCTTGAACTCATTGACGAAGCATGCTCTATGGCGGTTAATAAACGCTTAAAACTCATATTATGTAGACGGATATCAGATATTGTTCGAATGTTAATACAGCTGGATCAAGAGGAACAGATTAATCGCTTGTTTAGTGTTTTTGAGATTCATGTTGAAAATGTCTTGAATTTTCAACATGAATCAGGACATATTGCCATAGCAGATTATTGGATCCATCAAGGTAAAAATATAGAAGCGCTAAAACTCCTAGAAAAACTTGCTTATGAAGCCGGGAAATCTAAGCGATTAGTAAGTTTGCTTAATATTTTATTATTAAAAACACTTGCGTATAAAAACGAAGGAAAAAAAGATAACGCTATTTCGACATTAAAAGAAGCCATAAAGTTATCCCACGGAAAATCTATTTGTAACACTTTTTTGAACTATGGCCAGCCTATTGCCGAGATTTTTGCAATTATTAAGTTTAATAGTAAGGATAAAGAGGCAAATGTTCTGAGTCAATATTGCTATCAAATATTAAATGGTTATGGACAACAAACAATTACATCTAAGTCAATTTCGGAAAAGGATAACATATCTTTATTGACATCTAGAGAAAATGAAGTGCTGAAATATCTCTGTATGGGTTGCTCAAATCGTGAGATTATGGAGAAAATGTGCGTTTCGATTAATACGGTTAAGAAACATATACAAAATATTTATCAAAAACTTGAAGTTGAAAATAGAGCACAGGCAATACAAGCTGTGGGGAAAATAAAAAAAATTAATTAAATTACCCTAAGGGATTATACTTTAGGGTGATGACTAAAATTGAATATGGTAATAACATAGAGTCGGTTGCTAATATTAGCAACCGACTCTATGTTATTACGAAAGGAAATCCAGATGAAAACACAAAGCATTAAAATGAAAATCGTTTCTCTACTTATTTTACTTTTGCTTTTTTCTATTTTGACGATGGGATTTATAGCGTACTATACCAATAATGTCATTCAAAACCAAAGTATGGATCAAGTAACGAATGCCAAAGTAGAACAAGTCAAAAAAATGATTGAAGACCGGGAGTCGAATTTAGAAATAACTATCGAAGCATTAAATAAGAATTTAATAATGACTGCAAAAATGATTGAAAATAAAATTCGATATGTTGAAGCGGACGCCAACAGGATTACAGACTTTAATTGAAAAGATTCATGTAAGTGGAATTGCAAGAGCAACCAGTGATGTGAATGTCAGCGTAGCGATATTAGATTTGGATGGTAACTTTATTAGTCATACGGATACAGAATATATAGGAAAAAACATAGATAGCTATGCGTTCGCAGATCAAATTATGGGAAAAGAAAATGGTGGTTTTACCTATATGACAGAAGGACAAGAAAAGCGATTATCGTTTGAGAATCCAAAGATGAAGGTCTACAAGCTGTAGAACAGTTAGTGAAAAAATCAGAAGAAAACAATGCGATTGCGGCCGAAATTGCTGGAATTATTATAACAACCAATGAAGAAGCTGAAAAAATTCAACAAGCAAGTCAAATGATTAAGAGCATTGCTGACCAAACGAATCTTCTTGCTTTAAATGCAGCCATTGAAGCTGCAAGAGCTGGAGAAAGCGGTAGAGGGTTTTCAGTGGTAGCAGATGAAATAAGGCAACTTGCAGAGCAATCAGATACGTTTGCAGAGCAAATTGTTTTTGTTATAAAAGAATTAAGTAATTAAGTGCCAAAACACAGAAAGGTGTTGAACGCATGCAAGAAGCCGGTAAAATCGTTGAAGAACAATCTCAAAATGTTGAAATAACAAATGTGAAATTCATGCAAATTGCTGATGCGATTGATAAGATGAAAAAGATACTCGAAGAGAATGCTGCGGGAACCGAAGAAACATCAGCATCGGTGGAAGAACAGACGGCAGCAATGGAACAAATCACATATGCAAGTGAAGAACTTGCAAAACTAGCAGAAGAAATGCATCTTAGTATTTCGAAGTTTAAATATTGAGACAATGTGTCAAAAAAGAAGGAGATTAGGAAAACATGCGTATTGTACCAACTGAATACATACCTACAAATACAATATTAGCAGATACCTTATATACATTGGACGGACGCATTCTTCTCAAAGAGGGGGCAACCTTAACTGCGCGAATCATTGAAAAAATCAACACGAATAGCATATTTACGGTATATATTCACGATGAGCACTGTGACAATAAAATACAACATCTCATTGATCCCCACTTACGACATCAAGGCATGATGCTAATTAAAGATATTTTTAATGCAGCTGGGTATAGAGACGCACAAGGTGAATGGATGCCAAAATCTATATTTGAATACATGGATGCGCTAAACAAATTGACAGACGATATACTTGATGAATTGAAATATACAAAAGACGCGCAGTTGGAATCTCTGGATATAAAAAATGCCGAAAATTACTTGTTTAGCTCTGCTATTAATACGGCGATTTTGTCAGTGCTTATTGGATGGGAAGTCGGTTTAAATAGTGAAATGATACGCCAGCTTTTCATTGGTGCAATATTTCATGATATTGGAATGGCTTTGCTCGATTCTGCGGTGACTTATAAAAGAGGAGCATTAAGTCGCGAAGAAAAAATTGCTGTTTTGATGCATCCCAAAAAAGGACATGCATATTTAAAAGTTCATACATTCTTCAGCGCATACGTTAAAGCCATTGCGCTTCAGCATCATGAATATTTAGATGGTACGGGCTATCCGAATAGAGTTAATATGGATTCGATTCATTTATTGTCTCAGATTGTGGGTATTGCAGATGTATATGATGCAATGACTTCAGACCGACCATATAGGAGAGCGTTAACAGCCATAGAAGCCATAGAATATATTATGGCAGGCGCAGGAAGGCGTTATGCTATGGACCTTGTTAATATTTTTGTGAAAAAAGTCAACCCGTATCCTAGAGGTTCACTTGTAAGACTTAGCACAGGGCAGATAGCAGTTGTGGATTATGTGCCAAAAGGATTTCCATTAAGACCAGATATTCGTATTATAAGAGGGAAAAAAGGGGATTATGAGTCGTTAAGCCTGAGAGAAAATAATAATATCACAATTTCAGAACTATATTTTGGAACAGAGATATTGACAGAAACTTTTTCGGGTAGCCGATGAAATATTCAGATGATTTCAAAATATACCGATATAATTTATAGTATAGTTAGAAATGATATTAGAATTGGAGGAAGATAAAATGAGAATTGATGCATCAGGTCACTCAAATGAAGGTTTATTCAATCGAGTGGATAAAAAAACAGAACAGGAACATTCGGTTTTTTATGCAGGAAATACGACGATGAAGAATGGATTGATTGATGAACGGCGTGAGTTTGGACGCAATCAGGCACTTCAAGTCATTAAGGATATTTTTGCTGCAGACCGAAAGATTGATGAACATATTCTTTCCCACAAGGATAAAATCGAAAAGTTAAAAGCTGAAACTTCTGAATTGACGGCCAATATTAAGGATGTTGATGCACGACAGGTCAAACTTCTAGAAGAAAGTGGCATTCGTCCTGGGGATAAAGAGTATGAAGATTTATTGCTTCTTAATAAGCAGCGTATTTATAAGAAATATGGATTTGATGAAGAGGACATGAAACCCTTCTTTTCCGAAGATGAACTTAAGCAGTTAGAGACCTTGAACATGGAAGGGCTGACAGACTTTCAAAAAGCATCAATGGAAAATCAAGAAGCTAGAGAGTTTTATAGTAAACAGTTGAACGAAACTCAAAGAGCTATTGAGAATAGTTACAGAGCAGTCGATTCGATTAAGCAACAACGATTAAAAACACATCCCATGGTTGATGCAAAAGAAGCAGCTGATAAAATTATTGCATTAACAGAAAAAAATATCAAAGGCATGTTAATTAACGAAGGCATTGAAAAGATTGAAGAAGAGAAAAAAGAAAATCAAGAAAAGATTGAGCAAGCAAGAGAAGCTAAAGAAGAGGATGAAGAAATTGAGCTGGAAGATTTGGGGGGATCAGCATCTGTCAAGCGCAAAAATATACAAGGGAATATCCAGGATGCAGTTTTAGATGTAGATCAAGTTCAAGTCTCTATTGGAAAGATTATAGATGATATGCAATTAATGACAGAGGATTTAAAAGGACTTGTTGTGGATAAAAATTTGTGATTGTGCGTCAAATATTTAAAAGAGCAAAGGAGGTCGTCGTGAAAAAAGATTCTTTGTTTGTTGAAATAGGGATTTTTGTAGGAATAACCTATCTTTTATCATGGTTGCTCTGGATGCCGGCATTATTAAAAGTATTTGGCGTTGACTTATTAATGCAAGAAGAGGTGTTAATAAAAATTGGTAATTTTATTCCTTCAATTCATGGGTATCTTTTCTCGCTACTTTTAATGCCGTTTGTTTTGATGTCGGCATACTTTCTTGGATATATGACTAAGGACTTAGAGTTTTATTCTATTTTGTGGCCGATTCTATCTTCTAATATATTGCAACTTATTCCGATTATTATCTATTTTATTATTTTTCAAGGACCTTTAGGAGAAGAGCTTGGTTGGCGAGGTTATGTCCTTCCAAAATTACTGGAACAATACAATCTATTCAAAGCAAGTGTAATTATAGGAATTATATGGACGATATGGCATTTGCCTAAATTCTTTCTTACCGATTCGACGCAGTATAGTCTCACAGCTGCTCATGGAATTTCGATGGCTTTAATCGGATATCTCATTTATACAATTATGCTCTCTGTTTTGATTACTTTTTTATATTGTAAGACAGGAAAAAGCTTGTTTGCAGTGGTCGTGTTTCATGCAATGGCCAATTTTTCGCATGGTTTGATTACGATTTTAACAGAAGTTTCAGGAGCTGTGAGTCTACTTTTGATAATGTTAGTAGCAACTTGGATGGTCTTATATGAGTATTATTCTATGCGAACATAAATTACCCCAAAGGATTACCCATTAGGGTGATGACATTAAATGAATATCGTTATAACATAAATTCGGTTGCTGATTTTGGCAACCGAATTTATGTTATAACGAAAGGAAAAGAGCTTAATGAAAAACAATGGAAAAAAAAGATATGTCGTTTTTTTGTTAAATAAAATTAAATGTTGTATGGAAATTGATTTTGTAAGAGAAATAACAGAAGTTATGGAAATACAACCCATACCGGAGAGTCCGGATTATATGGAAGGGGTGGCTAATATACGCGGTGAAGTTATACCGGTGATTAACTTAAAAAAACGATTAAATATTCAAGAGAACCAAGCGTCTAAACGTCTTCTTGTCATTAATGCAGATGAGAGTTTGCTATCTTTTCTTGTTGATGAAGCGTCTCAAGTTATTGATATTAATAATAGTGATATTCAAGAGCCAAATAAAATCATGAAATCCATGGAGAATGCCTTTGTTGAAGGTATTGGAATTGTTAAAAATGAATTATACATCATTTTAAACAGTAGTAAAGTTTGCAGTCAGTTCTCTGGTCGGATACTTTAATGCTAAAACGATTATGCAAAATAGTGTGGACACATATCTTAAAGGAGAAGTAGAGGAAATGAACCGACATATTACGACATTCAAATATTCGGAAGGAGGATACGCATGAAAAACATAAAAACTCAATTAATTGCCATTTTTACATTAGTAATACTTATTGTAACGGGATTACTTGGATTAGTTTCGGTAAGTATTGTAAGTGATAATTTGATAAAAGATGCGCATGATGACTTACAATTAATGGCAGAATCAGAAGCGAACTATATTCGTGCAAGGCAAGATGCTGAACTCATGTACATTGAAGGGCTTGCACAAAATAGTATTATTCAGGATAAAAATGTATCGTTAGAAAAAACGATTGCTTTTTTGGAAAAGGAAGCGAAAAGAACAGGGTATGAGAAGTTTGTATATGTAGGGATGGATGGCAAAGGACAAACATTTGATCAATCAAGATCAGTGGTGGATGTGTCCACAACAGAGTATTTTAAGAAAGCGATAAATGGAAAACCTAATACATCAGATATTATTATAAATCAACAAACAAAAGAGGCGGTAGCTATATATGCAACGCCAATATACAAAGATGGAATACAGTCAGGTGTTTTTTTCGGCAGAAAAGACGGAACAAGTTTAAGTGATATTGCAAATGAGATTGTTTATGGAGAAACTGGTTATGGATATATCATCAATAATCAAGGGTCGATAATAGGTCATTCAGATATAACGCTTGTTTTAAACAAGTATAACCCGATAGAAGTAGCAAAAGTAGATTCAGATATCCAAGATTTAGCACAATTAGTAGAATCCAAGATGCTATTAAGAGAAGCGGGGAGTGGGGACTATTTTTTCGAAGGATCCAATAGAATTGTCGGATTTGCACCTATTAAAGATAGTCCATGGATTATGGTTGTTGGAGTATCTGAAGATGAAATACTAGGTAAAGTAAATAGTATAAGAAATCTATTGATAAGCTTAGTTTTGGGTGCAATTATAGTCGGGGCAATAGTAACATACTTTGTTAGTGGGACAATAGCTAATCCGATTATTGCGGTCACAGAAATTATAGATCGACAGGCAAAGCTAGACTTTTCGTTTGACAAAAACTCATCAGCAATTAAATACCTTGGAAGAAAAGATGAAATAGGACAGATGATTCATTCCTTAAAGACAATGCAAGAAAATGTTGTGGATTTTATTAGCAAAACCTTTGAAACAGCGATATTTGTTACAGAATCCTCAGAAGAATTAACAAAAGCATCGCAACAGGCAACGATTTCATCAGAAGAAGTTGCGAGAACAATTGAAGAAATTGCTAATGGAGCTAATGATCAGGCAAAAGATACTGAAAATACAGCGCAAAGTATTGAAGAAATGGGAATCGTGTTAGATCAAAATAATGAATGTTTAAAACGATTAAATAGAGCAACAAAAAAAATTGATGGACAAAAAGAAGAAGGCTTTAAAATATTAGAAACACTCATTAATAAGACAAAACAAGTAAATGAATCAGCAACTCGAGTTTTTAATATAGTGGTAAAAAATAATGAACATGCAGATAAAATCGAAAATTCGAGTGCTATGATTCAAAGCATTGCAGATCAGACAAACCTATTAGCGCTAAATGCAGCGATTGAGGCGGCAAGAGCTGGTGAGGCAGGGAAGGGATTTGCTGTTGTAGCAGACGAGATAAGAAAACTGGCAGAAGATTCAACACGTTTTACAGGTGAGATTAAACTCGTTATTAATGAATTAAAAAATGAATCACAATTAGCGGTAGCTACTATGGACGAAGTTAAATCCATTGTTCATGAGCAAAGTGAAAGTGTTAAAATGACGGAAACAAAGTTCGATGAAATTGCTGGAGCCACAGAACAAGTTCGAGAAGCAAGCATTGAATTGAATGCATCAGGCGAAGTCATGTCACAGCATAAGATGAACATACTTGCATTGATTCAAAACCTGTCAGCTATATCGGAAGAGAATGCTGCAGGAACAGAGGAAGCTTCCGCATCAATGCAAGAACAAGCAGCAAAAATCGAGGAAATCGCTTATTCGGGTGAAAGCTTAACTACAGTAGCGGAAGAACTCAAGAAACTGGTTGAGCAATTTAAAATATAAAGTTAGATAGGTGTTGAAGATGAAGTTGAGTAAACGCATAGATGAAAAAAGCGTAAACAATCAAATAAAAGAATTGCAAAGAGAAAATGAAAAATTAAGGAAGCTTTGTAAAGATTATCAGTCCTTTTTAGAAGATACCAAGCAAGGACTCTGGTACTGGGATGTAATTCGGGATTGTTATCGGATATCAACAAATTCACTTGAATCCTACAACCTTAATTTTAAGAATAATAAATTCACAATTCATCATTGGAAAAAGATAGTTCATCCGGAAGATCTTGATAAAGCTGTAGAAAATTTGAATAAAGTTCTAGAAGGAAAAGTAGATGCGTATAAAAACGTCTATAGAATTCAAACAAAAAATGGAGAATATCGGTGGGTATTGAGCAAAGGAAAAGTAATAAAAAACAGTCAGGGAAAGATAATCAAACTTATCGGAACACACGCCGACATTACTGAAAAATTAATGATTGAAAAAAAATTATATAATGTCGCTTATTTTGACTCTTTAACAAAACTGTCAAATAAAGAAAAACTATTTAAAGATTTCAATAATCTCATAAGAAGTCAATCGATTAATACAAAAACAGACTTGGCGTTCTTCTTTATGGACATTGACAATTTTGGATATGTAAATAGTATCTTAGGATATAATGAAGGCAATAAAATCATTAAAAAATTCTCTGAATTTTTAACTGAAAGATATCCGGACCACTTAGTTTCTAGGGTAAGCGCAGATGAGTTTATCATCATCTATAAGTATACCGGAGATTTATTAGAGTTACGTGGTGAAGTGGAAAAATTATCTCAAGAAATACGTGTATCAAATTTTATCGAATATCATGACATAAGAGTTTCTGTCAGTATAGGTGTGTCGATTTATAAAAAGCACGGAGTAAAATTTTATGACTTGCTAAAAAATGCTGATGTAGCCTTATATTGTGCAAAAAAGAAGGGTAAGGACCGATTTGAGTTTTACCAAGAACATATGGAATTAAAAGTATTTAACTATGTTGAACTGGTTAATCAGATAAAAACAGGCATGAAAAAGAAAGAATTTGCAATGTACTATCAACCAATAGTAGAAGGAAATACAGGACTTTTATCCGGATTCGAAGCACTAATACGTTGGAAACATTCAGATAAGGGATTTATATCACCGGAGACATTTATTCCTATTGCAGAAGAAACGGGCATCATGCTCATGATGGAAAAATGGATTATTGAAGAAGTCTTTAAGCAGGTAAAAATATGGAGTGCAAAACGAGAGATGCCTTTTTGGGTGTCAATCAACTTATCTTCACGTGGGTTGATTGAAAGTGATTTATTAAAGTTTTTAGATGAAATGCTTATAAAATATGAAGTATGCTCAAACAACATTGAACTTGAAATGACAGAGACATCTATGCTAAAAGATATAGAGCGCTCGTGTAGAATACTCGAAAAACTTGGAGATAGAGGGTTTAAGATTTCTTTGGATGATTTCGGGACAGGCTACTCATCATTAAACTATTTGAAATCCCTTCCAATTACGAAGGTAAAATTAGATAAATGCTTTATTGATGTCATCGAAAAAAATGAAAAAGATCAATTTTTAGTAAAATCAATCATCGATTTATCCCATAGCTTTGATTTGAAAGTGATTGCAGAGGGAGTTGAAGATTCAGAACAAGCAAATTTACTGAAACATATGCATTGCGATTATTTGCAAGGATATTATTTTGGAAAGCCGACATCTGCAAAAGCAATAGAAGAACTAGAAGAGATTATTTATTTATAGCCTAAAGGTGGTGTACAGATGTATCATAAAGCAACATACTGGAACAGAAAACTTTTAAACTTCCTCTGGGTGGGTGTTTTTGTTTCTTTTATTGTACCAATAATCAATTATATTTTTACGGAGTTAACTTTGCAAGACTATTTGTTTTATCGCGTGGGCGTACCGTTAGGTTTTGAAATCATAATTATGTTGATCTTAGAATTTTTAAATCAATATAATTATCGGATGAATGATTACATCATTATTTTAAGTAGTATTGCTATAATATTGGTCTTAAATATTGTGCATATGAGTGTAAATTATGTTGTGTTACCGCTTTTTTATGTGCCTGTTTTTATTGCAGTTTTTATGATAGGTTATAAAAAAATAATCTTTTCTTGTGCCATGTCGACCGTATGTTTTTTGGCGTTGAACAGTCTACATTCTGCAATGAGATATGATTTTTCAGAAAGTATAACATTTGTTTTTATTCTTTCAAGTGCAAGTTATTTGAGTTTTGAACTTACCAGACGATATAAAGATATTTATGAAGATTTACAAGTATCCATTTCAAATGAGCAAGATCTTTTTTACAAGAATATTTTCATGGAAAAGTTGTCAAAAATGGATTTGCCTACAAATCTTTACAATCATAAAACGTTTCAAAACTATTTGGAAGAATTATTTCTTCAATTTCAAACAAATTAATGATGTGTACGGTCATAGTAAGGGCGATGTGGTTATAAAGAAAATGGCTGATATTATTTTAGATAGCATGGATTCTCATGGCTTTGCTGCTCGCTATGGTGGTGAAGAATTTGCAATAATCTTTATTGAAAATAATAAAAAGCAGTGCTTTGAAATTTTGGAAAAGATTCGTCAAGAGCTTGAAGACTATAATTTTTGTGAAATAAAAGGAACCAATGTCACGGTGAGTATTGGCTTTGCAAGCTGCAAAGCGTGTAGTTCAAAAGAAGCCTTATTTAGGTTGGCTGACAAATATTTATATAAAGCTAAAAATAATGGTAAAAATCAAGTCTATTCAATATAAATCAAAAAACATGAAAGGTGAATCGTATGAAAAAAATTTCAATGAGAATTATTTTACCAGTTGTAGTACTTGTTATTATTATTATTAGTGTATCAAGTTTTGCTATTTTTACTAATTTTAAAATGAGTTTAAGAGATAATTCTGAAGAAAAAATATTTGCTTTAACAGAATCAGAAGCAGTTGAAATTGAGGATAAGCTTAAAAATGTACAATTACTTACTCAGAATTTAAAAACACTTGTAATAACTACAATGGATTATGAAAATGTGAAAAATGATAGAAACCTGATGGATGCATATGAAAAGGATATTGAAGATACTTTTCTAAAAACAATTGAAAATTTCGACAGTCCTAGCGGGTGGGTAGTTTTTGATAGCAAATACGTTGGCGGTGGACATACTTTATCCTTTAATATTGACAATGAAGGAAAGTACACTAGAAATGCTGAGTATGATGCAAGAGGTGCAGGATACATTAATGACCCATGGTATGCTAATGCAATAAAAATGGGTAGTTGGTGGACAATGCCTTACTATTGGGAAGAATGGGACCAAAACATAATCAGTTATAGTGAAGCATTAGAAATAGAAGGTGAAAAAATAGCAACGGTTGGTGCCGACTTTTATTTCGATGATTTAAAAAAAGAAATTGCAGCTATTAAAATATATGAGTCAGGATTTATGACATTAATGGATAAGAATTTTAATATACTCTTTCATCCAGATGAATCAGCTCAAAATCTAAGGACTTATAATAATGGAGACTTAGAAGAAATAGCTAATCAAATTCAAAACAATGAAAAACAGACAGACATTATTGAATATGAGTTTGATGGCGAAGATAAATTATGGGTATACTACCGATTATCAAATGGATGGATACTTTCAGCTCATCCTGTAATCAGTGAAATGTTTTTTCAATTGGAAGCAACACAGAAAATAATGATATTTTTTAGTAGCATTAGTATATCAATTGCTATCATTATTTCGTTTTTCATTGGAAAATCGATTTCAAAACCGATTATATTACTTTCAAAGATTATTGAAAAATTATCAAATTATGATTTAAGCTTTGAAGAGAATAGTGAAGCCGTTAAATACATGCAAAGAAAAGATGAAATTGGAACCATTACAAATGCGTTGGCTAAAATGCAGTATAATTTCATTGATATCATTAAACAAGTATCCCATGCATCGCAGCAGGTATCATTATCATCAGAGGAACTAACGGCTACGAGTGGACAAGTTTCTTTATCTTCAGAAGAAGTCGCCAAAACCATCGAAGAAATTGCCAGTGGTGCAACAGATCAAGCAAGAGAAACCACCGATGGCGCGCTTCAAATCAATGTCTTGGGTGAGATTATTGCTTCGGAGATTGAACTTGTCAAAATATTGAATGCTTCCGCAATAGAAGTCAATCGATTAAAAGAAGAAGGTTTTGTCGTATTAAAAGATCTGGAACAAAAAACTTCTGAGAATAACCATGCGGCAAAAGAAGTTCAAGGAATTATTATGGATACAAATGAAAATGCGGATAAAATTGAATCTGCCAGTGACATGATTAAAGGCATTGCAGAACAAACAAATTTATTAGCATTAAACGCATCCATCGAAGCTGCACGCGCGGGTGAAGCGGGAAAAGGCTTTGCTGTGGTCGCTGAAGAAATCAGAAAATTAGCCGTAGAAACCAATCAGTTTGCAGGAGAAATTTCAAATACCATTGCCAACTTAAGTAAAATGACGGAAAAGGGTGTTACCACAATGAATAAAGCAGAGAAAATAGTGGAAGCACAAATACTCAGTCTAGGTAATACACACCATAAGTTTGAAGGAATTTCTGAAGCAATCGAACAAGTGAAAAATGTTGCTCAAGAACTTAATGAATCTACTGCAAGAATGTTAGATAAGAAAACTGAAATTATAAATATTATTGAAAATTTATCTGCAATATCAGAAGAAAATGCAGCGAGTACAGAAGAAGCTTCTGCTTCTGTGGAAGAACAAACGGCATCTATTGTGCAAATATCTGAAGCGAGTGAAGAATTATCAAAACTTGCAGAAGATATGCAAGGTAGTATATCTAAATTTAATATCTAAGCAAAAAAATTTCTAAGTAGCATAATATGAATGAATATCAAGGAGAAATCAAATGATTATAAAAATTGCGACAGTAAATGAAAAAAAATATAAGGTAGTCAAACTATTAGGAAAAGGAAAAGGTGGTTATTCTTATTTAGCCGTTGATAAAAACCAACACTATGTTTTGAAACAGATACATCATGAAAAGTGTGATTATTATAACTTTGGAAACAAAATAGAATCTGAAATAAAAGACTATCAGCAATTAGCTGAAATAGGTATAAAGCTACCCAAAATGTATGATGTGGATGTAAAACATGAACGTATATTAAAAGAATACATAGATGGAGAAACAATATATGATTTGATCTGTCAAAATAAAATGAAAGCGGAATACATGAATCAAGTTCATGATATGTGTTCATTGCTTTATGCAACAAATATTAACATTGATTATTTTCCTACGAATTTTGTTGTTCAAAATGAAGAGGTGTTTTATATTGATTATGAATGTAATGCATATATGGATGAGTGGAATTTTGAAAATTGGGGCATAAAATACTGGTCAATGACACCGGAGTTCATTAAATATATGGAAGAACATTCCTGACTATAAAAAATGATTAATATGTATTATAATAGACTTGATAATATAGAAATCAAGTGATGGAGGAAAAAAATGAAAATATTCAAACTATTTGGAATAATTATTCTAATTATATTTTCTATAATAATAATACTATTGATTGCTTCTACGATTAACCATAATAGTCAATTAAGAAAAGAAAGCCAAATGTATTTACCGTCTCGAAATATAGTTGAAGTTAATGGAAAGAAATTGCATGTCTATCTAGAAGGTGATGGAGATTTGACACTTGTATTTATGTCTGGGCATGGCACTATTAGCCCTACATTGGATTTCAAACCATTGTGGGAGAAGATGGTGGATGAGTACAGAATTGCAGTGGTGGAAAAATCAGGTTATGGATGGAGTGAGGTTTCGAATACTCCAAGAGACTTAGACAGTATACTTGAAGAAACACGAAAGGCACTGGAACTATCGGGAGAAAAGGGTCCTTATGTTCTTGTTCCGCATTCAATGTCAGGTTTGGAAGCGATATATTGGGCACAAAAATATCCGGATGAAGTTAAAGCAATTATTGGATTAGATCCTTTAACACCTGAAGCGGTTAACTTAAGTCCTCAACCTCAAAAAAGTCAGTTGAATGCTATGTATGTTGTATCGAGAATAGGCTTATCAAGATTTATGCCAGAAGAAGAATTACCCGAAAGCCTACCTCTGATGAAGACCTATAAACTATCAGAAGAAGACAAAAATGAATATATATCTGTTTTTTATAAAAGTACTTACACAAAAGATATGTTAGAAGAAGTTGAATATTTGAAAGAAAATGCGACAAGAGTAGCAAGCAATGAGCCACCTAGCCAAACGCCCATGTATTTCTTTATTTCGGATAATCAAGAAAGTAAGGTGGAAGGTTGGAAAGACGCATTAACAAGCTATCTTTCCAAGACTGAGAATGGAAAATATAAGGTTCTTTCTACAGACCATTATGTTCATTATGAAAAATCAAGTATTATCGCTGAAGAAGCAAAAGCATTTCTTGAAAATATCGAAAAATAAAAAGGCTCTAATCAAGCCTTTTTATTTTGCATTTTTATTTCTTTATAAAACTTTAAGGTTTGTTAAATGTTTATTAAACAAACAACTTCTATACTGATTATAGAACATGGCAGTACAATTAGTAGTCAGATCAAAAGAGGAGAAGAGGATGTATGAAGAATAATTCTATTATGCGCGCAGTCGGCTTAACAAAACAATATAACCAACATGACGTCGTTAGTGAACTAAATATTGATATTCATGAAGGGGATATTTATGGTGTTCTCGGGCCTAATGGTGCAGGGAAAACAACAACTTTAAAAATGATTTTGGGATTTATTCATCCGACAGCAGGCGATATTATCAAAAAAGACGGAGATGCCTTAAAGATTGGAGCAATGATTGATAATACATCTTTTTATGAACACCTTACCGGCCGTAAAAATTTAGAAGTGTTTGCAGCGTTATATGGAAGCCAAGCAAATGAACGTATTGATAAAGTTCTTGATATTGTGGAACTTCAAGAAGCGGCTTATAAAAAAGTGAGACAATACTCGCTTGGGATGAAGCAGAGATTAGGTATTGCTAGAAGTTTTCTTAATGATCCGGACATTATTATTTTAGATGAACCGACAAACGGACTCGACCCTTATGGTATGAGAGCGATTCGAGAGCTGATCATCAAACTAACAAAAAAATATCATAAAACATTTATCGTTTCAACACATTTATTAACAGAAGCAGAACAGATGTGTAATCGTATTGGTATCATACATAACGGTCAATTAATACGTGAGATGACCACAGAAGAAATAAAAAAGTACAAAGAACAAGGAATATCCTTAGAGGATTATTTTATATCGATGACAAAGGAAGGAAGACGTTATGTTTAGAGGTGTAAAAAGCGAAGTGATTAAACTATTGGCAGGAAAAATGATATATATTTGTGTAGGATTAGTGGCCATCCTCAGTGGCATGGAGTTTTTTATGACCAAGCTATTGAAATATGTGGAACCTCAACAAGTCAGTGATCTGTCAGAGATTTATCCTCATGCACAACGATATATATTGATCTCCCTATCAAATCTATTAGGCGGTGGTCCCCTATTAATTATGGTCATCATTATTATGGCGAGCATTACGACCGAGGAATACGGACGGGGTATATTAAAATATTCCTTAATGGCACTTAGTCGGACACAACTTATGCTAAGCAAATTATTTGTTACTGGCGCGGTTTGCCTCATCTTAGTTATGACGGCATTTGTTACGAATATTATCATTGGATATTTTGCCTTTGATTGGTTGGCTAGTTGCATATGGATTCGCATGTGTTCTTGTTTTCATGAATCAATTCATTAGTAAAATAGGCGTTTCAATAAGTGTTGGCTTTGTTTTTTTCATTATTGTAGGCCTACTCTCTGTAATTATTCCGGATTCATTCAAAGCATTCTTGATTACAGCGAATTTTGTATATATATTAGATATGGAAAAAGAAGCATTCATTCAGCTTATCTTGAATGGAAGTATATATATTATCCTATTCTCACTTCTTTCTATTTTACATTTTAATAAAAAAGAATTATTATATTAATAGAGGTGATAATTAGATGATCAATATTCTTGTAGCAGATGATGAAAAAGAGATTGTAGAATTAGTTGAGTTGTACTTAACCCAAAATGATACTCAGATTTATAAAGCATATGATGGAAAGATGGCCATGGAGATTATAGAAAAAGAAGATATTCATCTTGCCATTTTAGATATCATGATGCCCGGTTTAAATGGATTCCAATTAGTCAAAGAAATCAGAAAAACATATAATATGCCACTCATCATTTTATCCGCTAGAGATGAATTCTCGGATAAAATTTTTGGCTTAAATATTGGAGCGGATGATTATATGACAAAACCCTTTAACCCGCTTGAACTTAATGCTCGGGTTGATGCTCAATTAAGAAGGTTTTATGATCTTGGAAATGGAAATAAAGAAACCGACAAAGAAATTCAACTTGGAGACTTGTTAGTAAATCCGGAGTGTTATACGGTATATAAGAAAAACGAACAACTACAACTTACATCAACAGAGTACAAGATACTCGTTTTTTTGCTGGAAAATATTGGACGTGTATATACGAAAAAACAAATTTTTGAACATGTATGGGAAGATTACTATTATGATGATGAAAATGCAATACGTGTGCATATCAGTAATTTGCGCGATAAGATTGAAGATAATCCCAAGTGCCCCAAATACCTCATCACTGTTCGGGGATTAGGGTATAAGATTGAAAGGGGGAGTCCATGCGAATAAAGAAGAGACTTTATTGGGACTTGATGGGTCAATTATTACTTTTTTTGTTATCTGCGGTTATTATCACCGGTCTATTTATAGGCGCCCTTATTTTGATTACGGTGAATACATTGTCTAAGTATCCGGATGAAATCAATACATTAAATAACCGTTTTACAGATATTCGTTTTGATGGCAAAGTGTTAGAACCGATGGAGATTGAAGAAGGAACTTGGATAGAGATTCTCAAAGATAATCAAGTGATATATCGGCAAGGAAGACCAAACAGAAATAAAGAAAGTTATTCTCAATCAGAATTAAACGATATAGCTAATAATGTGGACGAGTTATCTTTTAAAAGTGACTATGTATATGAATATAATCTTTTTCAGGGATTGGATGGAGAAAACTATACATTACTTCACATTCGGCCTAAGTTAACCAATGGTATCTTTAAGTTTGATATGACGAATTCGCGAAATGAAAATTCAATGATTCAACGAGAATTAAATAGACATATTCTGATTTTACTAGCTGCTTTTATGGTGCTGATTATTATCATGTTATTACTCCTTAGTCGCCTAACTACAAAGAAGTTAATAAAACCATTAAATGCATTAAGTAATGGTTTGCATACAGTCATTCAAGGAGATTATTCCCAGCGATTATCCTTTAAAGGTAATTATGAGTTTAATCAATTGCGAGATGCTTTTAATTATATGACAGAAAAATTAGAAACAGTCGAAAAAGAAAATAGAGAAATAACGGAAAGTAAACGAAGGTTGCTTCTAGATATCTCTCATGATCTAAGAACTCCGGCAACAACAATACAAGGGTATGCAGAGGCATTGGCAAATGATGTGGTTGTGGATCCGGAAAAACGAAAAAAATACTTGGCCTATATTTATAACAAATCGAAACATTTGACAGATTTAATTGAACGTTTATTTGAATTCTCAAAGCTAGATAGTCGTATTTATGATATGAATAAAGAGGTTAAAGATATTGGAGAGTTTTTACGAAATGTTATTATAGGATTTTACGGAGAACTCGAAAAGAAGCATTTTTTTCTGAATATTGATATTCCGGAAAAACCTATTTTTTTTGAATTTGATGAGATTGAGATGCATAGGGCATTGGCAAACATCATTAATAACATGATGAAATATAATGATCGTGAGACAAGCTTACATGTTATTTTGGAAGAAGTAGAGGATTATGTACGTATTCGTATTGGAGATGATGGAGTCGGTATTCCTGAACATATAAAATCAAATGTATTTAATGCCCTTGTTCGAGGCGATAAAATTAGAAAAAGTGATGGTGGAACAGGACTAGGCCTAGCAATAACCAAAAAAATAATCGAGCTACATCAAGGAACTATTCACATAGATGATCAATGGGACAAAGGAAGTATGTTTATTATTGAATTAAAACGGAAAAAAGACTTGCTTTAATCCTGATATGTTTCGATATATTTATTAACACAATTTATTTAGCAAAGAAGGGAATAAAAAATGCGTATAGTACCTACGGAATATATACCTGAAAATGCTGTGCTTGCAGATACCTTATACACCTTGGATGGTCGGATCCTTCTTAAAGAAGGAGCGACATTGACGCCACGTATGGTTGAGAAAATTAATGCCAACAGTCTGTTTACGGTATATATTTATGATGAACATAAAGACAACAAAATCAAGAAGCTAGTGGACCCGCAATTGCGACATCAAGCCATGATGCTGATTAAAGATATCTTTAATGCGGCTGGTTTTAGAGATACTCAGGGTGAATGGAAGCCAAAATCCGTATATCCTTATATGGAACCCTTAAAAAAAATAACGGAAGAGATTTTATATGATTTAAGTGGTTCAAAAGATGCGCAGCTTGAGTCTATTGATATTAAAAATGTGGATAATTACTTATATAGTTCTGCCATCAATACAGCTATTTTATCAGTACTTATTGGATGGGAAGCCGGCCTAAACGCCGAAATGATTCACAACCTATTTATTGGTGCAATCTTTCACGACATCGGAATGGCCTTGCTAGAACCCGGTATTATTTATAAGAATGGGGAATTGACTCGTGAAGAGAAGCTTGAAGTTATAATGCACCCCAAAAAAGGATATGAATATTTAAAAGAACAATCCTTTCTAAGTGCCTATGCAAAGGCAATTGCATTGCAGCATCATGAGCATTTAGATGGAACCGGTTATCCTAATCGAGTAGATAAAACAGGGATTCATCAGTTGGCCCAGATTGTGGGTATTGCCGATATATATGATGCCATGACCTCGGATCGGCCTTACCGAAGAGCCTTAACAGCTATTGAAGCCATAGAATATATTATGGGTGGAGCCGAACGCCATTATGATATGGAGCTTATTAATATTTTTGTGAAAAAGATTAACCCCTATCCTGCCGGATCGCTGATTAAGTTGAACACCGGTCAAATAGCCGTTGTTGATTCGGTTCCGAAAGGTTTCCCATTAAGGCCGGATATTCGCATCATAGGTGGACAAAAGGGAGCTTATACCTATGAAGCAGTGAGTTTACGCGAGAAGAATAGTCTGACAATTCAAGAAATCCAATATAGTTTGGATTTTTGATAAGTAAACGCAAAAAAAAGATGACCGATTGACAAGTATTTGTGAATCGGTTATAATTTAAACAAAAGTATATACGTATATAGTTATGGGGGAAATATGAAAGTAACGATTAATGATATAGTTAAAGAGTCCGGCTTGTCTTATGTTACGGTATCTAAGGCCATGCGCAATCATCCCAGTGTTAAAGAAGAGAATCGTAAAAAAGTTATGGATGCCATGAAGGCGCTTGGCTATGTGCCTAGTGCGGCGGCTAGAACTTTAGTCACCGGTAAAAGCTATGTGATTGCCGTCATGATTTCTGAGTTAGGTGATGGCTTTTATGATGATATTATTGAAGCCTTAAATAGAGAATTTTTGAAACATGGATATCTTGTCACACTGAATATGTGTAAGAAAGACGATCGGGAAAATATTGCTTTTCTTGAGCAAAAACGTGTGGATGGGGTTGTTCTTATGGCGCCTTATAAGGAAGCGCTTTTTGCCAAGGTACTTGAAGAACAAAAGGTACCATACTTGATTATGGACCATCAGACAAGGGATAGTCAACCTTATTCTGTCCTCTCAGATAATCAGCAAGGTGGCTATATGGCTGTAAAATATTTGTTGGATTTAGGCTTTAGACGTATTGGTCTTATCGGAGGGGAAGCGGCTTCGCTTGCCACAAAAAAACGCTATCAAGGAGCAGTCAAGGCACTTACAGAAGAAGGGCTTAAAGCCTATAACACAGATTATGGGCAATATGACCAGCCAACAGGATATCAGACGGTTCAAAAATGGTTTGAGCAAGAACGCATACCACAAGCTATTTTTGCCTTTGATGATCATATAGCCTTGGGAGCTATTAATGGACTAAAGGATTGTGGATATAAAGTCCCACAAGATGTGAGTGTGATCGGATACGATGACAGTCCAATGGCCAACCAATACACACCCCAAATTACATCCATAAAACAACCGGCACAAGCAATGGCAAAGAAGGCTGTTGACGTTATGCTTGATTTGTTAGCCGGCAAAAACAAACCACATCAAAACACAAAGCTGGTCCCAAGCCTTTGTATTAAGGAATCCACGAAGTTTATTGAATAAAGGTAGCTTACTTATTGCAGAAAAGGAGATGTTAGATAATGAACATGTTAAAGATAGCTATTATCGGAGCGGGAAGTACCTATACACCGGAGCTAATAGAAGGAATTATAAAACGACATATCGGACTTCCGGTGACTCACTTAGCACTCATGGATATTGACTCAACAAAGCTTGATATTGTGGGTAAGTTGAGTCAACGTATGATTAGAGAGGCCGGACTCGATATTGAAGTTTTAATGACTGAGGATTTAGATACCGCCCTTACCGATGCAGATTTTGTCTTGGCACAGATTCGTGTAGGGAAGCTAGCGGCGAGAGTACTTGACGAAACGATACCCTTAAAATACGGTTTTATCGGACAAGAAACCACTGGCATCGGAGGTTTCTTTAAGGCCCTGCGGACTATACCGGTCATGATGACTATCGCTCAAAGGATGGAAGACCTTTGTCCGCATGCATGGCTAATTAATTTTTCCAATCCTTCCGGTATTATAGCTGAAGCCTTACAAAATTATACAAAGATCAAAAGTGTCGGTTTATGCAATGTACCCATCAATATGTTTTCAGACATACATGAAGCATTGCAAGAAGATGACTTGACCATTGAATATGTTGGCCTTAACCACTTAAGTTATATTACCGGCATCTGGAAGTCGGGACAAGATATTTTTAAAGAAGTGTTGAAAAAAGGAATTACAGGACAGGGCATGAAAAATATTCCCATCAAAGGATTTGAGCCTAAATTGATTCAGAGTATAGAGGCGATTCCGTCCTCTTATTTAGAATATTTTTATGATCGTAATGATAAATTAGAACATCTTCGTCAAGAAGAAAAAAGCAGAGGTCAGGTTTGTATAGATATTGAAGACCGCTTGTTAGATTTATACAAAAAAGAAACACTTACAAGAAAGCCCCAAGAACTTGAGAAGCGGGGAGGCGCAAGATATTCAGAAGCAGCGATTTCGCTGGTGGATTCTATCTATAATGACAAGGGTGAAATCCATGTGGTTAATGTGCGTAATCAAGGGGCCTTAGCTTTTATGGGCGATGATGACGTTGTTGAAGTGGCGTGCCAAGTTGGACGAGAGGAGATTCGCCCATTAGCAATTCAAGACTTTAATAACACGCATGTTATGGAGATGATGCAATGTGTCAAAGCTTATGAAAAACATACAGTGCAAGCAGCTCTTCATGGCTCAGATGCGGAGGCTATTCAAGCATTACTCATTCATCCGCTTGTGGGTGATTATCCCAATGCATTAGCATGTTATGAGGAAATGAAAGTAGCACACAAAAAATATTTGACACAGTTTACCGACTGAGTTGGTTAAATAAAAAGGAGAACGGATGGAAGAGAAATTCTTATTAGGTGTTGATGGTGGTGGAACCAAGACAGATTATGGATTATTTACATATACCGGTAAGTGTATGGAATATTTGCATACAGGAAGTCGCAGTCATGAAATTTTACCGGGGGGATTTGAAGCGGTCGAAAAACAAATGCTTCAAGATTTGCGACTAATACTGGAAAAACATAATATTGAAGCCAAAAATGTCAGTGCAGCCTTTGGATTAGCCGGTATCGATACGCCTTGGCAGCAAGAACAGATGGAAAAGATTCTAAGTAAAATGGCTTTTGCAGATTTTGTAGTAAGTAATGATTCTATCCTTGGAGTCAAGGCCGGTTGTCCTTCAGGCGTTGGTGTTTGTTCGGTCAATGGGACGGGTACAGTTGCCTGCGGCATCAATGAACAAGGTGAAACACTGCAAGTTGGTGGCATCGGAATGACCACAGGTGATTATGGCGGCGGTGCTTTTTTAGCCGGATTGGCCATTAATGCGGTCTATAGTTATTATTTGCGCTGTGGTCTCTACACGACCATGGTTGAACCCATCATGGATCTGCTTGAAGTAGGACGGCCACAAGATTTACTAGAACAAGTTACGCATAAGTTTATCTTGGATCGTGGCTTAGACCAGCCCTTGATACATATATTGATGAATGCGGCTATGGAGGGTGATGACCTTGCGGTAGATATTGTCAAAACATCTGCACATGAGATGGCAAAATCAATATCCGGATGTATACAAAATCTACATTTTTTGACGACCCCTGATCTTGTTTTAGCAGGATCTATTTGGACAAAAGTTAAAAATCCCTTGATGATGGACTTCTTTGTTGACTATGTACATCAATATACAGGACAAAGACTTGAACCTATAGTTTTGGACGTGGTGCCCATGGCCGGGGCGGTAATATGGGCCCTTGAGCGTGCTGAGAATAAACCGGCGACACGTGCCCAGAGAAAAAGCATTATTGAAAAAATAAAAGCGTGAATAATTTTCCTTTTTTTGCTATAATCGTATGATGTCATGAAATAGACGCATCGATTGCAGGTGCACTCAAAAAAAGGAGGACGATTAACAATGACAAATCAAGTAAGTATTGAAAAAGTAAGAAAAGATGCAGAGGACTTATTCCGCGCAGGGAAGTTCTACTGTTCAGAAGCGGTGATATCATCGATTCGCAGTAATTTTGAACTGGATGTAGCGGAAGAAGTGATTGCCATGGCATCCGGATTTCCGGTGGGCATCGGAAAATCAAAGTGTACATGTGGAGCAGTCTCCGGTGGAGTACTCGCTCTAGGGCTTGTGTTTGGACGAACATCAGGATCGAGTCCCCAAGACCCGTTAAGTGTAAAAACACTGGAATTGGCCAATGAATTACAAGCATACTTCAAAGAAAACCATAAGGTGCTCTGCTGTAGCATTCTAACCAAAGGTATGGATATGGCCAGTGGTGAACATAAGCAACAATGCGTTTCCTTTACCGGAGAAATGGCGGCAAAGACAGCAGAGATTATCCTTGATAATTGGAAGGATACCAGAGAAATGAGGCAAAAAGCATGAAAAAGTTTTTTGTAAAATTGCCTTATCCTATTGCCGGACTCATGCTTGCTTATGCGGCCTTAGGAAACTTACTTGAAGCATCATTAGGAACAAATGTAAAACTGATTTGTGGTGCAATATCAGCGCTTCTTCTCATTCTTATTTTAACAAAAATGCTTGTATTGCCTGAATCTATAAAAAATACATTCAATATACTTCCTATAGCGAGTGTTATGACTACGCTTCCTATGGGTATGATGCTTTTATCCGTTTATATTAAGCCCTATTCAGGAATAGTGGCTATGATTTTATGGTCAGTTGGCTTTGTAATTAATCTGCTTATTTTAATCGGATTCTCAATCAAGTATTTATTTCCATGGAAGATTGAGAATATTTTTGCAAGTTATTTTGTAACCTATGTTGGTATTGTGGTTGCAAGTGTAACCGCAAAAGCGTTTCACATGGAAGCCATTGGAGTAGGGGCCTTTTTATTTGGACTGATTAGTTATTTTATCCTGATACCAATTGTTGTAACGCGGTATATGAAACATCCTATAAGCAAAGATCCATTGAAGCCATTGATTATTATCTTTGCAGCACCGGCGAATCTTCTAGTGGTCGGCTATATAAGCTTAGGATTGACGTGGTCGAGTGGGCTATTGACATTACTTTGGGGGCTAGGACTTCTAACAACCCTTTTTGCCTGGTATCAACTTGTACGTTTGGCTCGACTGGATTTTTATCCAAGCTATTCGGCATATACATTCCCATTAGTCATCGGGGCAATTTCAACGTTGCGATATGTTAACTACATGGGAGGCATGCAAGGAAGTCTTGGGTGGATTTACTACTTGGGTATGATTCAAATGGTGATTAGTATTTTAGCGGTTGTTTATGTAAGCATTCGGTATGTTCTATTTTTAACATTCTAAATATAAGTTTAACATGTATTGAAAAACACCTTCATCTTAATGTGCTATGGTAGATTAAGACGGAGGTGTTTTTTATGTTTTTCTTTACCCATGTTTCTATTGCAAACTATATGTACAAGTATTTGAAAAATCAAAATCAAGACGGATTTGTGCCGAATCGATTAGCTTTTATTTATGGTAATGTAAAGCCGGATATGAACGAATTAGTCTGGTTGAAGCATAATTATCAGGAAACACGTCACTTTTATTTTGAACATCTTGAAGTTGCAAAAAACAATCATCTATCCATCAATCAAAGGTCAGTTGCTTTAGGCGTAATCAGTCACTTCATTTGTGATTATTTTTGTAAATACCATACGAAAGATGTCTATGCAAAAAAATCGCTTTACCATCATTTTATATATGAATTTAAACTTCATATATATATTAAAAACCAATTACGTAAAAATCTTCAAGAAAATCCCATCCCAATGTTTAGGCGGAATCTAAATATTAGTGAACAAATCAGTGATTATTTGGAACAAGAAGAATCATTGGCATTAGATTATTCTTATACCATTGAGACACTGAAAAAATTAGTGAGTCAAGTGACAAGAATTCACATGGAGACAGCTGAAACTTTTTTTGAGACGTGTCCGAACCAAGTTAGTGCATAGGAGGCGAATATGAGAATAGCCATATTTACAGATACCTTTTTACCCCAAGTTAATGGTGTGACCAATACACTAAAACGGATGGGAGAGTATTTTGAAAAGAACAATATTCCCTATATTTTTATCACACCGGACCAAAGGACAGAAGAAGACATACCTTATAATGTAGAAAGTTTTTTCTCGACACCCTTCTTTCTGTATCCGGAATGCCGGTTTTCGATGCCGAATCTCCTTCGAGTGGGTAAACGCATGGAGCGTTTTCAGCCGGACCTTATTTTTTGCATGACCGAATTTACAATAGGACTGACCGGTTTACTCTATGGGAAAAAACATAAAATTCCGGTTGTTACAAACTATTCAACAAACTTCTCGACCATTTTAAATGTGTATAACCTGAGTGTTCTTGAAAAAACCTTGGATAAGTACTTGGCATGGTTTCATAGAGAAGCGGCTTTAACGGTGACGCCCTCCCAAGAATCCATGAAAACGCTCCACAATATGGGCCTTACGAAAACAGCAATATTTAGTCGGGGTATTGATTATGATCAGTTTTCACCTAAACATCGAAGCCGTCAACTAAGGGATAAATATGGGCTTAATAATAAGTTGGTTTTTCTGTATGTTGGACGACTATCCTGGGAAAAGGACCTTTTTGTATTACAAGGTGCTATGCAAGAACTCAACAAGAAATACAAAGATCGCATAGGATTGTTGATTACAGGCGATGGTCCTATGAAGAAGGAACTGGAAAATACCATGCCGGACAATGTTGTATTTACAGGGTATAAAACAGGAATAGAATTAGCTCAAATATATGCATCAGCGGACCTGTTTACCTTTCCCTCATCTTTTGAAACCTTTGGGAATGTCGTTTTAGAAGCGGCAGCCTCGGGAATACCCACGGTAGGAGTGGCTATGGGAGGCGTGATGAATATAATCGATCATGGAAAAACAGGACTATTGGCAAATCCTAAAGATATTGAAAGCTTTACCTCATGTATTGAACAATGTATACATAATGATATTTTGCGACTAAGAATGGGAAGTGTTGCACGGGAATATGCAAAAGAGAAATCTTGGGATTCAGTTTTTGATGCATTGATGATCTTGTGTGAAAATCAAATAAATCCGGCAGTGAAGGATGTGAAGAGAATACGCGATGAACTACCAATCACAACGCCTAAAAGAGCATGAAAAAGCAATAAAAAAACGATTGCGTGAGACGCCTTTTCGAGAAGGCGTATATGTAGTGAAGAATCCATTGCTTGTGGCCATAAGACCAAAACTAATTCTTCAATTTAATAAAAAACGTAAAAAAGTCAAAGGCTACTTGCGTGTCTTTCATAAAGAGTGGAAACTAAATATGTTAACAATAAAAGACCGATATCTTATTTTGCAGTTTCGAATTGATATCATTGATATGGATTTTATCCTTCAATTTACCACTCGATATACATTTGAAGGCTACCTTGATACACCCATCGGGAAATTAAAGGTGACTGGGAGGTATAAAAAAAGCTTATATGGAGATAGATATGAATAATAAAAACCATGAAGAAAATCCGTTTGAAATCGTTAGCGATCAGAATGGATTTTTTTATCAATATTTGTTTAAGAAACAAGTATTGGGCAACATGATATCAGCAAAAATCGGAAAACATAGTGCAGTATTAGTCCATAGACAATATCGTCATGGCGAGGATGATGTCGGTTCCTACGACGAATGGCAACTGGACTATGTAAGTCCCAAAGACGTCCAAAAACGATTTACGGGTTCCATTAAAACGTATACAAGACATACTATTTTTTCCATAACCTATCATTTTGATGTAAAAACAAAAAAAAATAAAGACATTCACGGAAAACCCTATATTAGTTTTCCTCATTTTACAGGTCAAGATTGGGATCAAAACTGTGCGTGTCTATCCTATAAATCGAAAGCGCCTTTTAACTATCCGGTGCAGTGGTTCGGTAAAGTAACGGATACCTTCAAAGAAGGGCGATACAATCCTCTCATCATTGCCAATGCTTCCTATGAAACCGTGGTCATCTCGCCCTTGAGTCATCTATTGCATGGAACGGTTTCCATACATCGGATATCACAAACCCTTCGTTGTGGGTTGCCAAGGAGTGTCGAAAGTGTCCATAGTGGAACAGTCTATCAAACAATCATGGTATATGGCAAGGGTGTTACTAAAACGCTGAATTTTTGGGGAGAACTTTTGCGCAAATATCATCACGTGCCAAAGGTTTCAACAGACCAAGACACCCAGTTAAAATCATTGAGCTACTGGACAAATGCAGGAAGTGCCTATTGGTATCAAGTACATAAGAAGTTGTCCTATGAGGAAACGTTGAAAAAATTAGTCGACCATCATAAAGCGATTCATCTTAACTTTGGAAGCTATCAGCTAGATTCCTGGTGGTATAAAAAAGAAGGAGACAATTATACATCGGGCATTGTGGAGTGGGAGCCTAAACGCCAAACCTTAAGTAAAAATTTCAATGCCATGTTGCCCTTTTTTCAAAAATATAAAACATATAGCTTATTTGAGGTTGATAAAATCTCCTATATACAAACGATCCTAGATCGACCCATTGGATGCCATTTTAAACAATTATCCCAAGATGCAATTTATGTAAAAGGAAAAGAAGATGAATTTTTCCTTGAACCCTTCCCAATTCCGAAAACAAAAGAAAGTGGAAAGCGTCTTTTTCATGAGATCTTTTATCATCCCAAATGGAAGGTGTCATATATTATTCATGATTGGTTGCAATATATGAATGATCGCCACGAGAAATTCAAGGATGTCATCGTCGCAGAAGACTATTTTGAGGCACTTGATGAAAGCTGTCTTGAAATTGAAGCGAAGATGAATACGTGTCAACATCTGACACTCCAACTATGTATGACCCAGCCCAATATGACCATGCGAGGTGGAATGATGGAATCCGTGACGTCGATTCGAAGTACGTCGGATTCAGATAGTTTTTTTGTGGAAGGAACAAAACGATGGTGGTGGCATTTATATTCGTCGGTGTTTATCCAAAGTTTAGGAAAATATGCCTATTTTGATAATCGTCGAACCAAGACAAACTATAGACATCCCTTGGCGTCTTATGCAAAACTGGAGATGATATGGCTCGGTCTCTCCTGTGGTCCCATAGGCATTGGGGATGCCATTGGTAAAGAAAATACCGAACTATTACAACGTGTGGCAAATGCTGATGGCGAGATTATTAAACCGGACCGTCCATGTATGCCACTGGATCAGTGTTTTTTGTATAATCCCTATTCATTAGAGACGACAAAAGGGGTTACGGTATTTACGTATTCATGTATAGAGGGAGTTGATGAGCGCATCTATTATGCCTTAACATTGAATATGCATCCATATCGAAAAAAAGTGCAAATGTCCTATTCAGTATCTGAGTTTGAGCCAAAGAGTGAAGAAAAAAAGTATCTTGTTTATAATTATATTTCAAAAGGGTATACGATTATCAGTAGTAAGCAAGATATCGTTTATCAAATGCAAGGAAAGACCTTTTATTATCATATTATTAGTCCTATTATCGATGGAATTGCAATTATAGGTGACGTAAGTAAACATGTAACTGCAAGTCAACAACGTATAAAAAAAGTGGAGTGCACCGATCTAATGATTGTTGTTCATTTAGCTCCATCAACAAGGACTGAAAAAGTCTGTTTTTCAATCTATATGGAAAAAGAGCCCCATTCTGTGGTGGTAGAAAAACAAAGACATTCATACACGTATGAACAGAATATTCTAACGATCGAAACATGGCTAGGACATAAAGAAAATAGAATAGTGATAAAAAAATTTGAATATATACGCATTCAAGAGTATAATAGGTGGAAAGATTAAGTTATGTTTCACCAAATCAAGGAGGATCCGAATGAGTTTCAAATATATTCAAACAATACAATCGCCGGAAGAGATTAAGGAACAATTGCCGGTGTCGAAAGAATTAGCTCAGGCAAAAGCCCTACGAGATAAAGAGATTCAAGAAATATTTATGGGAAAATCAAATAAATTTTTGATGATAGTAGGTCCCTGTTCAGCAGATAACGAAAAATCTGTTTTAGATTATATGGTGCGCTTAGGAAAAGTGCAAGACCAGGTTGCAGAGAAGATTTTGCTAATCCCAAGAATTTATACGAATAAGCCGAGAACAACCGGTGAAGGATATAAAGGAATGGTGCACCAACCGGATCCATTGGAAAAAGCAGATATGGAAGCCGGGATTAAAGCCATTCGTGCTATGCATGTCAAAGCCGGTGAACTCACAGGAATGACCAGCGCCGATGAGATGCTATATCCGGATAATCATGAATATCTTGATGATATACTTAGTTATGTAGCAGTGGGTGCAAGAAGTGTTGAAAATCAACAGCATCGCGTAACAGCCAGTGGTGTTGATATTCCGGTTGGGATGAAAAACCCGACAAGTGGCGACATATCGGTCATGTTAAATGCAATAAAAGCAGCTCAAATTGGTCATGACTTCATTTATCGGGGACAAGAAGTTGAAACGATTGGAAATCCCTTTGCTCATGCCATCATGCGTGGTTTTGTGGATCAATACGGACGTAGTTTCCCCAATTACCATTTTGAAGATTTGAAATATCTGATTGAAAAGTATAATGAGCGTGACCTTAAGTATCCAAGCATTATTGTAGATGTGAATCATGCAAATTCAAATAAACAATATCAACAACAACCTCGAATTGCTGATGCAATTATGCGAAATCGAAGGTATGATCCGGAGATTAAGCAATATGTAAAAGGGATTATGGTTGAAAGTTATATCGAAGGTGGTAGTCAAAAAATTGATGGTGGTGTCTACGGGAAGTCGATAACAGACCCTTGCCTTTCAATTATAGAAACCCAAAGAATGATTTTAAATATTGCAGAAAAACTATAATCACTATTTTGATGAGTAAAGGAGAGATGAGAGTTATGAAAAAACTTGGAAAAATTGTTAGCTATGGTTTATTGGCAGTCGGTGTAGCACATGTAGTTTTTGTTCTAAGCCAAATCAAAAAAGCAATGGGATTAGCTGAAAGTTATGATATTGTTTCAACATTTGGAGAAAAGACCATTGATATGTCTGGACAAGCGGACATTGTTAGTGTTGGTGCCATGTTTTCAGGAACAACATTAGACTATACCCAGACAAGAGTAAAAAGAGGCGCATATGTATTAGAACTTACGGCTTCATATGCCGGCATTGAAGTTATTGTTCCCGAAGAGTGGTACGTAGAAACCAATGGTAAGCTAAAGATGGCCGGAATTGAAAATGATACATTAACGTATGAAAAACGTGTGCCTGACTTGATTATTGATCATGATTTACTATTTGCAGGTGTAGAGATTAAAGGAATATAAGGAGGAATTACAATGATAGATGAACGATGGGTTTTTTATGATAAAGTCAAACCTGAAGTAGCAGCTGAAGGAGTGACACGACGTGTTCTCGCATATAACAAAGATCTTATGTGTGTTGAGAACACCTTTGAAGAAGGGGCTATAGGCGCCCTTCATTCACATCCCCATACACAGATTACCTATGTTGTCAGTGGAAAATTTGAATTTGAAATTGATGGTGTCAAGAAAATTGTCCAAGCCGGCGACACCATGTTAAAAACAGACAGCGTTATTCACGGCTGTCTGTGTAAAGAAGCGGGCGTCTTGTTAGATATCTTTAATCCGTTGCGCGAGGATTTTGTTTAAGAAAATCAAGAAAAGCATCAACAAGTTCGGGGTCGAGTTCGGCCCCTTTTTGTTTGCGCAAAAGTTCGGTTGCCTGATCATAAAGATTATCAAGAGTGGGGTGCTCAATGATAAAGGTTATATAGTTTTCGACAACATGTAGGATGCGAGATTCTAAAAGAACCTCGGTTCCTTTTAAACCTTTTGGATAACCGGTTCCATCCCAGTTTTCATGGTGTTCTAAAACGATTTCAGCATAAGTTTGTGTTTCGCTAGCGGCATTCAGGATCCGATAACCGATTTCAGTATGACGGGCAACCATATCAAATTCGTCAGGTGAAAGCGCAGTCGTCGGTTTTTCAATGAGGTTTTTGGAAACAGAAATTTTACCGATATCATGCATATAAGCAGCTTGGCTTAGGGTTTTCACTTTTTCGGGATCAAGGCCTAAATAGTTTGCGAAGTTTTCACAATAGGATTTAACTTCTAGAGCGTGTTTGTGCTCCTTAGGAAAGTGCTCTTTTAAATGTTCAAGGATTTTATTAATAGCTAAAGAGCGAAAATCTTGGGATTCAATTAATTTTTTAGTATACATGGTTTCGTCGGATGCGTTTAGAATATCAATAATAGATTCACTTATATTTTTTTTCGTCTTTATTCCATAGGAAATAGAAAGAGGGACAATGCCGGCTTCCGGTTTCTCAATGGATTCATATAAACGTTCTAGGACAACTTGAGCTTCTTTTGTCGTTGTTTTAGGTAAAAGGATGATAAATTCATCGCCACCATAACGGGCAGCTATATCACTTGTTCTTAGATGGTGACGTATGATTTCTGCAAGTTTTTTTAAATAATTGTCTCCAATAGCATGACCAAAAGCATCATTGACGAGTTTGAGCCCATTCATATCAATCATAACTAGACTTATGGGTAAGTTGTGACTATTATCCAATCGCGACAAGGTATCTTCAAAATAACGACGATTATACAAACCGGTAAGTTGGTCGTGATAGCTTAAATAGACAATTGTATTTTGTTGTTCCAAAAGTGAAGCGTTCATTTTCTCAAGTGCCTGAGTTCTTTGGGCAACCTTATCTTCTAAAGTTTCCATTTGATAACTAATGGTATCAGCCATTTGATTGAATCCTTCAGCTAATCGTCCAATTTCATCATCTTGATCAAGTTTAACTCTTAATGCATGGTTTCCCTCAGAATAAGCTTGTGTTATATTGGTGAGCTCAATAATGGGCTGAAGTATTTTTTCATTGCGTTTATTCCATGTATAACTAGAAAATAAAGCAAGCAAGAGGATAAGAATTAGTGCGACGAAAATTGTCGTGTAATATGTCGACACAATGGGATGAGAAGGTAGCTCAATAATAATTAACCAATCAAGTCCATAAGAAGAGTAAGGGACAACGCGTAAAAAGGTTTGTTGCAACCAATATCTAGAAGAAAAATTGGTTTGACCACTTTCTTTATAGTGTTCAAGAGCATCAAGAGCGTCTTGGCTGGCAAGGTTAGAAAAAGAGATGCGTTCAAAGGTGTCCCCTGAATTTTTGAAATTGGACGCGCCTAAAGAATTGGCAACAACGTATTCCGAGTCAGATTCGATAATATAGCTTTCGCCCTCATAATTGGAAGTGTAGGAAGCCATTTGCTCGCTTAAGCGGTTTAGGGTAAGATGCCAGATTGTGTCATAACCCGAATTTCACTGGATTATACAAGTCATTATCTCCCTCAATTTTCATCATTTTTGAAAATCACAATCTGTATTTTGTTATTGAAAATAAAAGAAGGACCATCCGGTC
>Ga0334893_1000913_pt1 | contig 33002 bp, 33 predicted proteins | sample GraSluR3_MG_5_FD_207218 | JGI IMG/M metagenome (GOLD analysis project Ga0334893, IMG submission 207218) | Sludge microbial communities from methane-producing bioreactor in Wageningen University, Netherlands - Granular Sludge_09_05-R3 | ecosystem: Engineered > Bioreactor > Anaerobic >...
TAAGATAAGCCTTAATTAAAGTGAGGCTTTTTTTTATTGGTTTTTATTGATAATATTGTTATAAGACTAAAAAATGAGGTATATTATGGAAAAATTAAGTGTAAAAGAGATTAAAGATATAGTGCAAACCAGTAGCTACGATCAATATTTGAGTTATATAAATATTTTATCTAAAGATAAAAGAGAATCTGTAAAGAAAATTGCAATATCTTTATCAAAAAAAATGGATGCAATTAGAAAAGAAGAAGAGCGTTTAAAAGATATGTTTGTTATAGAAGATTCTTTATTAAATCTTGGATATAAGAAAATTGGAGGGATTGATGAAGCAGGAAGAGGTCCATTAGCGGGCCCAGTAGTTGCAGCTTGCGTTATACTTGATAAAAATCCTATGATTCAGGGAATTAATGATTCTAAAAAAATTAGTGAAAAAAATAGGGATAAAATATTTGATATTATTGTTAATTCTGATATAGCTTATGGAATTGGTATTTCAGATAATAATGAAATAGATAAAATGAATATACTTAATGCAACATTTTTAGCTATGAAACGTGCCATAGCAATGGCTACAAAAAAACCTGATTTTATAATTGTTGATGGAAACCAAACAATAAAAGATGTTGATTATACTCAAAAAAGTGTAGTGCAAGGAGATTCTAAATCAATCACTATTGCATGTGCTAGTATTTTAGCAAAAGTAACAAGAGATAAGATTATGAAACAATATGCAGAGATTTATCCCCAATATGGATTGGATAAACATAAGGGTTATGGTACTAAAGAACACATTGAAGCTATAAATAAATATGGAATTACGCCGATTCATAGATTAAGCTTCTTGAAGAATATATATTAAGAAAAAGGTGATATTTTGAGAATAGATATAGGTTCTAATAGTATACGCCCAGAACTAATACTTAATAAGAGTAATATTGATTCTTTTGAATTTAATAATAGAGGAGAAAACGTAAGGGGTAGAGTAATTGATGTAAATCAAAATATGGTACTCATCCAAACGTCGACTGGTAAAGAATTTGTTGCGAACACTACTATACCAATGGAAAATTTCATTGGGGAAGAAATGCTTTTTACTGTATTATTTAATGAAGAAGGTCAAATTTTTTTAAAACCTCAACTAGATGAAAAAAAGCAGAATCTTATCAAGGATTTAAAGGTCGAAGATTTACTGACTAAGCTTGGAAAAACTGTTAATCCAGAAAACAAAGAAATAGTAAGACAAATGATTAAATCTGGAATCCCAGTTACTATAGATAGCTTTAAGGAAATTAAGGATTTATCTTTATCACTTAAAATTCTTCAAAATTTACAAAGAGAGCTATCAGCAGAACAAGAGGATATGCCATTAGATAATATTGTTAGACTGTTCCAAGACGGTAAAGAAGTTACTAATGTCAATAAGTCATCTCAGCAATCAACCTTACCGAAAGAATTAGGATTAAAAGATATTATCATACTAAAAAGCTTGAATTTAGAAGTGAATCCCAAGAATTTAAAGGCTATGGCTAATATAGAACAAAAAATTATTGACAAGAATATAGATATTTTAGATATAAAAGCCTTAGTAATAGATAATAAAAATGTACAATTAAATTTAAATACGAAGTCAGAGGAAGGAAAAGCTTTAGAAGCGAGTAATATAGCTTCAAAAGCTCCAGAGGACTTATTTAAAGAATTAGCATTTAAACCTAAAGATGATATCCACAGCAAAAATATTGATTTAAATAAATTAACAGATAAGGAAAACGATAGCACAAAAATACAACAGCAATCTGCTTTAGTGGATATGGTAGTAAAAAAACTAGATTTAAAAACTAAGCTTGGAGCTGAAGATATAAAACTAGATTTAAATAAAATAGAATCTGAGCTTGAGAAGATATTAGCTTCATTGGAGCCGGGCTCGAAAGAAGCTACAAAGCTAGAGAAGGAAATTATGCCGAAATTAGAGCTTTTAAAGGATTTATCGAAGAATATCTTTTATCAAGTGCTTCCTTTTCAGATTGATAAATATGAAAATATAGCTCAGTATTATATGAAAAAAAATAAAAAAAGTAAGACTAGAGAAGAGGGTATAACTGTAGCATTTTCAATTGAAACTCATAGGCTAGGAAATGTTAAAGCGATGTTAAACTACAAAGATATGAACAATATTTCTGTTAATATAGCTACAAAAAGCAAAGAAGTCGAAGATGAATTTAAAAAGGCTATCCCTGTACTGAAAGAACGATTAAATTCTATAGGATTTACAGGTGTTTTATTGTCAACGGAAATTCAAAATGTCAATGACTCGCAAATCTTAGATGATGTGGTGTATAAAAATATTGACTCAAAATCTTTTGAAACTTGGGTGTGATTTATGAAAAGAAAAATTAAAGGCAAGGAAACTGCTGTTGCATTAAGATACGATATGAATGAATTTGTAGCTCCTAAGATTGTAGGAAAGGGACAAGGCGAGGTAGCTAAGAGAATAATTGAAAAGGCAAAAGAAAATGCGATACCTGTATATCAAGATGAAAAACTAGCAGGTCAGCTAAGTGCAATGGAAATTGATTCATTTATACCTGAAGAACTTTATGAGGCTGTAGCTCAAATATTAGCATTTATAGCAGGAGTTGATTCTGATGAAATCAAATAACTACATTAAGGGAAGGGTAGGAGAAGATATTGCTGCTAATTATATTATGAAAAATGGATTTGATATATTGGATAGAAACTATAAAATAAAATTTGCAGAAATAGATATCATTGCCTATAAAAATGATGTTGTACATTTTATTGAAGTGAAATCTAGAACGTCTAGAGACTTTGGATTTGCATATGAAGCAGTAGATAATAAAAAACAAGAAAAAATTAGAAAAACAGCTGAAATATATTTAAATCAAAGTAATTTTTTTTATAATGAGATATCATTTGATATTATTGAAATATATTATGACACAAAAAATATTAATTATATTAGGGGATGTTTTTAAGGGGGTTAATATGTTTTTTAAAATATTTTCTGCAGGTACATCAGGAATACAAGGTTATGTTGTGGAAGTAGAAGCAGATATGACTAAAGGATTGCCAGGATTTTCTTTAGTGGGGTTACCAAATGCAGCAGTAAAAGAGTCTAAAGAACGTATTAAATCTGCTATTAGCAATAGTGGTTTTAGATATCCAAATAAAAAAATAATAGTTAATTTATCACCTGCAGATATAAAAAAGGAAGGTTCACATTATGATTTAGCTATTGCCTTAGGAATTCTTCGAGAAGTTGAAAATATACCGGAAGAAAAATTTGAAGATATTGCCTTTTTAGGAGAGTTATCTTTAGATGGCAACTTAAAACCTATAAAAGCTTGTACGGCATTGATACTTGGACTTTTAAATAATCCTAAAATAAAAAAAGTATTTATACCATTTGATAACTTGCAGGAAGCTTCAATGATTCCAGATATAGATATACTGCCAGCAAAAAAACTCAATGAAGTATATGATTATTTAGTAGGTAAGAAATCAATAGAATATATCCCTGACCAAGAGAGTAAAAGTTATGAAGATAATGATAATCATATAGATTTTAAAGATGTGAAAGGCTGTAAATTAGTAAAAAGAGCTGCAGAAATTTCAGCTGCAGGTTTCCATAATCTGCTTATGATTGGTCCGCCTGGGTCAGGCAAAACAATGGTTGCTTCTAGATTTAATACAATAATGCCTGAACTTAATAATGAAGAATTTATTCAAGTGAGCCAGATATATAGTTTTTTGGGGCATATTCCACCTGAAATAAAACTAAGAAAAAGACCATTTCGTCAGCCACATCATACTATTACATATGCTTCTTTAATTGGAGGAGGGCATAACAGCAATCCAGGAGAAGTTGTTTTAGCTCATAAGGGGATACTGTTCATGGATGAGTTTCTTGAATTTAATAAAAAATTAGTAGAAGGATTAAGACAACCTTTAGAGGATAAAAAGGTTTCTATTTCTAGATTAAATAACAAATATACTTATCCATCCGATTTTATATTGGTAGCATCAATGAATCCATGTCCTTGCGGAAATTACATGAATCCATATAAAAATTGTACATGCAATGAACATAAAATTAAATCTTATTTATCTAGAGCTTCAAACCCTATGTTGGATAGAATGGATATTTTTGTTGAAACATCACCAGTTCCATATGAAGACTTAATTGAGCTTGCCCCAGAAGAAGATTCAAATACAATAAAAAAACGAGTAATAAATGCTATTTCAATTCAAGAAAAAAGATTTAAATCAATAAAAATAAACTATAACAGTCAAATGAATTCAAGGCAAGTTTTGAAATATTGTTTACTATCAAGCGAAGCTAAGGACTTGATGGAAAGAGCTTTTAAACAAAGTAATTTAACTGCTAGAAGTTATCATAGAATTTTAAAAGTATCTAGGACGATAGCAGATTTAGAAGCTAGTAATGTTATTGAAATAAACCATATAGCCGAAGCCCTTAATTTTAGAAAAACATTTCATAAATATTGGGATTAAATTAAATAAAATATACTAAATATTCAAAAAAAACGAAAGGATTGCATATGAGCCGAAAAAAAATATTTTTATCGTTATTCAAAAAATGTAATATTGAAGAACTTGCTTATATTGATTCTAGTATAAATGATGAGGGTTATATACCAACTTATGAAGATATGATTAGTATTTCGAATTGCAGTGAAATTGATAATAAAATGTATATATCAAAATATTCTTCTTTTACTCAAATAGAAGAATATCTTTATAAAAATAATTTGGGTGTTTTAACATATTTTGATGAAAAATACCCGCAGAAACTCAGAAATATAGCTCAAGCTCCTAGAATGGTTTTTTATAAGGGGAATTTGGATATTTTAAATACTTTATCTATGGCTATTATAGGCACTAGGAAACCTTCGAATTATGGTATTTGGGCAACTAAGAAATTTTCAAGAGAATTATCTTTAAAAGGTTTTTGTGTTATAAGTGGTATGGCATCAGGCATTGATAAATATGCCCACGAAGGGGCTTTGGAGAGTGATGGTAAAACCATCTGTGTCTTAGGATCTTCTATAAGTAAGCCTTATCCAAAAACAAATACAAAATTAATGGAAAAAGTCATAAACTCAGGTGGATTAGTCATAAGCGAATATTCAGATATAAAACCTATTTTACCAGTGAATTTTGCATATAGAAATAGAATAGTAAGTGCTTTGTCTGATGGGATATTAATAATAGAAGCTGGTATGAAAAGTGGAACTTTGATTACAGCAGATTTTGGATTAGAGCAAGGAAAAAATATTTTTGCTATACCAGGAAGTATAGATTCGGTTTCTAGTATTGGAACTAATAATTTGATTAAACAAGGAGCACAATTAGTAACTAACACAAATGATATTTTAGAAATGTATGACATGAATTTTAATAGTTACGAATTAGATGATAAAAACATTGATAATTTATCTGAAACAGAAAAAAATATATATAATTATATACGAACAAAAGGTTTATGCACAGCAGATTTAATATCCATAAATACTGCTATTAATATAAAAGATGTAATAGGTGTATTAAATATTTTAGACATTAAATCTATTATAAACTATGATGGACATATTGCTAGTATAAAGTAAATAAACTGTATTGATATAATTTAATTTTTAATATATAATCCATAAAGCATTCATAATTCAAAATAATAATATTCTAGAAATAATAGTATAATTTATTTTTAGTAGTTATTTCTGAATTAGGAATTGATTTTAAGTAAAATTAATTTATTTTTATTTGACAAAACTGATTTTTAAATATATAAATAGATTCGTATTGTTTATAGTATATAAAAGAAGAAGTTAAAATATTTGAGGTGAAATAATGGGAAAAAATTTGGTTATCGTAGAATCGCCTGCGAAAGCTAAGACTATTGGGAAATTTTTAGGTAAAAATTATACTGTAAAAGCTTCAGTAGGTCATATTCGAGATTTGCCAAAAAGCAAATTAGGCGTTGACGTTGAAAATGATTTTGAACCACAATACATTACTATTAGGGGGAAAGGTAGTATAGTAAGTGAACTAAAAAAACAAGCTAAAAAATCTGATAAGATATATTTAGCTACTGACCCGGATAGAGAGGGTGAAGCTATATCATGGCATTTAGCTTATTTATTGGGTTTGAATGATGATGAGTCAATTAGAATAGAATTTAATGAAATAACTAAAGATGCAATAAAAAAAGCTATTAAGAATCCTAGAAAAATAGATAAGCCACTTGTTGATGCTCAGCAAGCTAGAAGAGTAGTTGATAGGCTGGTGGGGTATAAAATCAGTCCCATACTTTGGGCTAAAATTAGAAAAGGATTAAGCGCAGGTAGAGTTCAATCGGTCACAACTAAGTTGATTTGTGATAGAGAAAATGAGATTACAGCTTTTAAGCCTGAGGAATATTGGTCAATAGACGTCACTTCTCAAATTGATAAAAAAATTAAAGTTGATTTTAAATTTTATGGTGACGAGAGTAAAAAGATAGATTTAAAAAATAAAGAACAAGTAGATTTAGTCTTAGAATCTATTGATGGTAAAGATTTAATAATTAGAAGCGTTGATAAAAAAGAAAGAAAAAGAACTGCTCCTAAACCTTTTACAACAAGTTCTTTACAACAAGAAGCTTCAAGTAAGTTATCATTTACAACTAAAAAAACTATGATAGTAGCACAGCAACTATACGAAGGAATAGATATTAAAGGTAAAGGAAGCCTTGGACTTATAACATATATAAGAACAGATTCTTTTAGAATCTCAGACGAGGCTCAAGAGAATGCCAAAGAATTTATAAGTCAAAATTTTGGAAACAAATATTATAAAAAATATCAAAATACAAGTAAATCTAAAAAGAAAATTCAAGATGCTCATGAATGTATTAGACCTTCATATGTAGATTTAACTCCAGATGAAATTCAAGACTCACTTTCAAAAGAGCAGTATAAGTTATATAAATTAATTTGGGAGAGATTTATTGCTACTATGATGTCAGATGCGATATATGACTCTCAAAACATAAGTGCTTTAGTTGATGGATATTTATTCAAAACTAGCGGATCTAAACTTAAATTTGATGGTTTTATGAAAGTGTACAGTTTTAGCTCGCAAGAGGAAACGATACTGCCAGAAATAAAAGAAGGAAGCGTATTTCCTGTAAAAAAAGTCGACCCAAAACAACATTTTACTCAACCACCTGCCAGATACAATGAAGCTAGCTTAGTTAAAACACTAGAAGAACTTGGGATAGGAAGACCCAGTACTTATGCGCCTACGATTTCTACAATACTACAAAGAGATTATGTAGAAAAAAAAGGAAATGTACTTATGCCTACAGAGTTGGGCTTTATTGTTACAGATATAATGAGTGAGAATTTTAAAGAAATAGTGGATTATACATTTACAGCTGACATGGAAGATAATCTGGATAAGATAGAAGATGGTGAAGCTAAGTGGAAAAATGTTGTAAAAGATTTTTATTCACCACTATCAGTATCTATTGAAAAAGCTATTGAGAATATAGAAAAAATTATACTAGAAGAGAAAACTGATGAAATTTGTGATATATGCGGTTCTGAAATGGTTATAAAGTTTGGGAGATTTGGAAAGTTTATAGCTTGCAAAAACTATCCAGAATGCAAAGGAACAAAACCTATTTTAGAAAAAATAGGAATAAAATGTCCTGAATGTATTGATGGTGATGTGATAATTAGAAAAACAAAAAAAGGTAGAATTTTTTATGGATGTTCTAATTTCCCAAAATGTAGATTCGTTTCATGGGATAGGCCAACCGGAGATAAATGTCCAAAGTGTGAATCGTTCTTAGTAATATCAAAAAATAAAAATTCTGAGAAAATTAAGTGTTCTAATAAAGAATGTGATTATGAAAAATAAAAAGCTTGATTATTTATTTTAATTATGATATTATTTTTTGTGGAATTGAAATACTTTAGAAAATTTAAAAAATTCAAAAAAATAACACAAATTCATTAATAATATATGTTTATAAGGAAAAAGGAGAGAATAAGATGTCAAGCTTATTATTAGAAAAAACAAGAAAAATTAACAGGATTCTTCAAAACTCAGGTTCAAATCCAGTGTCATTTACAGAGCTTAGCAAAACATTAAAAGATGTATTAAATGCAAATGTATATATAGTAAGCTCTAAAGGTAAGGCTCTTGGAGTCGAGCTTACACATATGTCTGACAGTTCAACAATAATAGATGACAAAACCGGTGAAGAAAGACTACCGGATAGCTATATAGAGGCTGTAAATCGTATTTTTGAAACTATATCAAACTTAACTCAAGAAAAATTATTAGAAGTTTTTAAAGATGATGTTAAAAGTTACGAAAAATATGCTACAATTGTTCCTATTATGGGAAGTGGCCAACGACTTGGAACACTTATTTTATCAAGATATGAAAGTAAGTTTTCAGATGAAGATTTAATACTAGCTGAGTATAGTGCAACTGTTGTTGGTTTAGAAATTCTACGAGCTAGAAGTGAGGAATTGGAAGATGAAATGAGAAGTAAAGCTGTAGTCCAAATGGCTATAAATACTTTATCTTATTCTGAGTTAGAAGCAGTCGAACATATATTTAATGAACTTAATGGAGATGAAGGTTTGCTTGTCGCAAGTAAAATTGCAGATAGAGTAGGAATAACACGTTCCGTGATAGTAAATGCACTTAGAAAATTTGAAAGTGCTGGAGTAATTGAATCCCGCTCACTTGGAATGAAGGGTACTCATATAAAAATTCTAAATGATAAATTACTTGATGAACTTAAAAAGAATAAACATTAATTATGAAAACCCGGATGTATAGCCGGGTTTTTTATTGCAAATCTAACAAAAAAATTTAAGGAGAATTGTTTATGAAAAAACCTTTAGCTGATATTCTTAGACCAAAAAAAATTGAAGATATTGTTGGGCAAGAACATTTAACGGGTTTGGATGGAGTACTATTTAGAGCGATTAAAAATAATATTATTCCCAATATGATATTTTATGGGCCGCCTGGTGTAGGTAAAACTAGTGTAGCAAATATTATTGCAAATTCTTGTAATAAATCTATACATATGCTAAATGCAACATATACCAAAACCGAAGAAGTAAAAGAAATTCTAAAAGATTCTAAATTACAAAAACTTGACAGTAAAGAAATAATATATATTGATGAAATTCAAAATTTTAATAAAAAACAACAACAAATACTTTTAGATTATATTGAAAAAGGAGATATAGTACTTATAGCTAGTACCACAGAAAATCCATACCATTATGTTTACAAAGCACTTTTAAGTAGATGTTTTGTACTTGAATTTAAAGCTCTAGATTATCAGGCGATTAAAAATGGTATTTTAAATTCAATAGATTTTTTAAATAAGGAAAAAACTAAAGTTAATATAGATAAACAAGCATTAGATAATATCGCACATTATTCAGATGGAGATATGAGAAAGGCGGTCAATCTAATTGAGCTTATACTACAATTATATGAAGATGATGAAAGTATTAATATTAATTTAAAAATGATAGAAAAACTAAATATATCAAAACAACTTATGTATGATATAAGCGGAGACAGCCATTATGACATATTAAGTGCCTTTCAAAAATCTATAAGAGGCAGTGATGTTGATGCGTCTTTACATTATTTAGCTAGACTCATAAAATCTGAAGACTTAAAATCTATATGTAGAAGATTACTTGTAATTGCTTCTGAAGACATAGGGCTAGCATATCCAAACGCAATATCCATTACTAAAAGTTGTGTTGATAGTGCGCTTCAAATAGGATTTCCTGAAGCGAGAATCCCTCTTGCTCAGGCAGTTATTTTGTTAAGTACTTCTCCAAAGTCTAACTCTGTAATTAAAGCTATAGATTTGGCTATAAAGGATTTAGATGAACTTTCAGTAGGGGATATACCGATTCATCTTAAAGACTCTCATTATTCAGGTGCAGAAATTTTAAGTAGAGGAAAAGATTACGAATATCCACATGATTATAAAAATAATTACGTAAGACAGCAGTACTTGCCGGATTCTATAAAAGACAAGAAATATTATGAGATACAAAAAAATAAGTTTGAGTTAAGTATCGAAAAATATTGGAAAGATATAAAAAATTATTGATTGTCTTTTGATTGACAAAGCAATATCTCTGAGCTATAATAAAAATAATTCATAGTAAATGACTAGGGATTGTGAAAAGAGGTAAATAAATTGAAATTATCAACAAAAGGTAGATATGGTCTTAAAGCTATTTTTGAATTAGCACTAAAAGAAGATGATAATATGCCATTATCTCTTAAATATATTGCTGACAAAAATGGACTTTCTGAACAATACTTAGAACAAATATTTGCTATATTAAAAAAAACAGGATTAGTGAAAAGCGTAAGAGGAGCTCAAGGTGGCTATTATCTTAGTAAATCATCGTCTGAAATTACTGTGGGCCAAGTACTAAGAGCTTTAGAAGGTCCTATGGCACCTTCTGATTGTGTAATAGAAGATGATAGTGATTGTGAAAATTCTGATTTTTGTGTAACTAAAGTAGTTTGGCAAAGAATTAAAGATAGTATAGATAGCGTTATAGATTCAGTAACTTTAAAGGATATGGTAATGGATCATAAATTGAAAAGTGGTAAAAAAAATTTTAAGGAGATGTGATTTATGGAGCCAATGAAAGTTTATCTTGATAATGCAGCAACTACTCCAGTTAAAAAAGAAGTTTTAGATGCAATGATACCATATTTTACAGATAGTTATGGAAATCCATCTAGTATACATTTTTTTGGAAGAGAAGTTAGGAAGCCAGTAGATGAAGCTCGAGAAAATATAGCTAAACTACTAGGAGCTACAAGTAATGAGATATATTTTACAGCTGGGGGATCCGAATCTGATAACTGGGCAATAAAAGGTGCAGCTTTTAAATTGATGAATAAAGGTAAGCATATAATAACAACGAAAATTGAGCACCATGCTGTGCTTCACACTTGCGAATACTTAGAAAAAGAGCATGGATTTCAAATCACTTATTTAGATGTAAACAAGGATGGCTTAGTAGATTTAGATAATTTTAAAAATAATCTAAGGGAAGATACAATTTTAGTTAGTATAATGTTTGCTAACAATGAGATTGGAACAATTCAGCCTATAAGAGAAATCGGCCAAATTTGTAAAGATAAAGGGATTGTTTTCCATACAGATGCAGTACAGGCAGTTGGAAATATAAAAATTGATGTAAAAGAACTTAATATAGATATGCTATCACTTTCGGCTCATAAAATTTATGGACCTAAAGGAATAGGTGCTCTTTATATTAAAAATGGAGTTAAGCTAGACAATTTAATCCATGGTGGAGCACAGGAGCGTAAGAAAAGAGCTGGAACAGAAAACGTACCTGGAATTATAGGTCTTGGAAAAGCTTGTGAAATTGCAAATTATAATTTAGAGAGTCATATTTCTAAGCTTACTAATTTAAGAGAAAGACTTATGAATGGAATTTTAAATGAAATACCTCATACTATTGTAACGGGAAGCAGAGAAAGTAGACTACCTGGAACTGCAAGCTTTTGCTTTAAGTTTATAGAAGGTGAGGCTTTGCTTCTGAGCTTAGATTTAGTTGGTATAGCAGGCTCGAGCGGTTCAGCTTGTACATCTGGTTCGCTTGACCCTTCTCATGTGCTTATGGCACTTGGACTTACTCATGAGATAGCTCATGGCTCTTTACGACTTAGCTTATCAGATTTTACAACGGAAGAAGAAATTGATTATGTAATTGAAAAGCTTCCACCGATTATCGATAGACTTAGAAAAATGTCACCATTATATGAAGATTTTTTGAAGGGAGAATCAGTTAATGTATAGCGATAAAGTTATGGACCATTTTACAAATCCTAGAAATGTTGGAGAAATTGAAGGTGCAGATGGTGTTGGAGAAGTTGGAAATGCCAAATGTGGAGATATAATGAAAATATATCTTAAAGTAGAAGATAATGTAATTCAGGATGTAAAATTTAAAACTTATGGATGTGGCTCAGCTATAGCAAGCTCTAGTATGGCTACAGAAATGATTAAAGGCAAGACTGTTCAAGAAGCTTTAAATTTAACAAACAAAGCAGTTGCAGAAGCTTTGGATGGTCTTCCTCCAGTAAAAATGCACTGCTCAGTTTTAGCAGAGCAAGCAATAAAGAAAGCTCTTCAAGACTATGCTCTAAAGAATAATTTAACTATTGAAGGATTAACTGATGTTGAGTTTGATGATGATCACGATCATCATGATGATATCGAAGAAGATTAATATTGATTTTTATAACTCAAGATTGTATAATTGTATCAATATAATTATAAATAATAAGGCTAAGATAAGAATAGTAGAGTAATAAATTTTCATACAGAGAGGGGAGAATTGCTGAGAATTCCTAGGAAATTAATACTTGAAGCTGACTTTGAGCCTGGCTATCTAATAAATAGTCACGATAACTACGTTATAGTTTCTTAAAGTGGCCTATAGGCAATTAGGGTGGTACCGCGATTTAACCTCGTCCCTATGATATAATAAAATTATCATAGGAACGAGGTTTTTAATTGCAGTAAATACAAATTAATATGTATTATTAGTCATTATAAAAATTTAAATTTTAGATGTTAAGCTTATTATATTTATTAAGGAGGTTATACAGTGAGGAATTTAGGAGTAAATGAAATTAGAGAAAAGTATTTAAGTTTTTTTCGTTCTAAAGACCATTATTCTAGAAGTAGTTTTTCTTTAGTGCCTGAAAACGACAAGAGTCTATTGCTTATAAATGCAGGGATGGCTCCTATGAAAAATTATTTTATGGGCATAGAAACTCCGCCTAGCAAAAGAATGGTTACTTGCCAAAAATGTGTTAGAACAGGAGATATAGAAAATGTTGGTAAGACAGCAAGGCATGCTACTTTTTTTGAGATGCTAGGAAATTTTTCTTTTGGAGATTATTTTAAAAAGGAAGCTATAGCATGGGCATGGGAATTTGTTACTAAAGATTTGGAGTTAAATCCAGAAGCTTTATGGGTTACTGTATATTTAGAAGATGATGAAGCTTTTGATATTTGGGAAAAAGATATTAAGGTTCCTAAAGATAGAATTGTAAGACTAGGAAAAGAAGATAATTTTTGGGAGATAGGAACAGGAACTGGCCCTTGTGGTCCGTGTTCTGAAATATATATCGATAGAGGGAAAGAATTTGGATGTTCTGACCCGAATTGTAAACCTGGGTGTGATTGCGATAGATTTTTAGAATTTTGGAATTTAGTTTTTACTCAATTTGATAAAGATGAAAATGGTAATTATAATCCTCTTCCAAATCCTAATATTGATACTGGAATGGGATTAGAAAGAATGGCATGTATCATGCAAGGAGTAGATAGTATTTTTGACATAGATACTATGAAAAGTATAAGAAATAATGTATGCGACTTGTCTAAAGTTGAATATGGAAAAACGATGGAGACAGACACATCCATAAGATTAATAACGGATCATTCTAGAGCTGTTACTTTTTTAATATCAGATGGAGTTCTTCCATCTAATGAAGGAAGAGGATATGTATTAAGAAGATTAATAAGAAGAGCTGCAAGACATGGAAGATTGCTTGGGATAAAAGATAATTTTTTAGTTGAATTAATGGAGACAGTAATAATAAATTATGGTGAGGCATACCCAGAATTAGTAGAAAAAAGAGATTATATTAAAAAAATATTAACTGTTGAGGAAGAAAAGTTTTCAGAAACCTTAGACCAAGGTATGATAATACTGAAAGAGTATATTGATAAAATGGAAATGGAGTCTATAAGTATTTTAAGTGGTGAAGATACTTTCAGGCTGTACGATACTTATGGTTTCCCTATTGAGTTAACTCTGGAAATAGTCGAGGAATATGGTTATAAGGTTGATGAGGATGGATTTAAAATTGAAATGCAAAAACAAAAGCAAAGAGCTCGATCGGCTAGAACTGATAAGAATCTTGAAGGTTGGAAGGAAACATCTGATGCCTTGACATTCTCCATAGCTAAAAATGAATTTGTTGGATATAATCAGTTGGAAGTGGTTTCTGAAGTTAAAGATATAATTTATGATAATAAAAAAAGTGAAAAACTTTCTCAGGGACAGATTGGTGAATTGATATTTGAAGAAACTCCATTTTATGCAGAATCTGGAGGGCAAGTAGCAGATCAAGGATTAATAAAAAATCAAAATTTTACTGCAATTGTAAAAAATGTTCAAAAATCTAATAGTGGACTTTTTGTTCATCAAGTGGAGGTTTTATCAGGTGAAATAGAAATTGGAAAAGAGTGCGAATTAAAAGTGGACGAAAAATCAAGAAAATCAACACAAAGAAATCACACTTGTACACATCTTCTTCATAAAGTTTTAAGACAAGTGCTAGGAGCACACATTCATCAAGCTGGATCACTAGTAACTGACACTAGACTTAGATTTGACTTTACTCATTTTGAACCTATTACAAGTGAGCAGATTAGAGAAATTGAAGATATTGTAAATGAAGCTATATATAAATCATATCCGGTAAGCATAGAGATTATGAATATAGAAGAAGCAAAAAAATCGGGAGCAATGGCTTTATTTGATGAAAAATACGATGATAGTGTTAGAGTAGTATCAGTTGGTGATTTTTCAACTGAGCTTTGTGGAGGAACTCATGTGACGAATTCTTCTGATATAGGGATGTTTAAAATCATTTCTGAATCGGGTATTGCATCAGGAGTTAGACGTATAGAAGCTATTACGGGAAGCAATGTATATCAATATTTATTAGAAAAAGAGTTGATTTTAGATGAAATAAAATCTCTGATTAAAGCAAATGATGATAACTTGATAATTAAACTTAGTCAAACTATAGAAGAATTCAAGTGCTCGCAAAAAGATCTTTCGAAGCTAAAATCTGATATTGCAAAAAATCAAATTAATGAGATTTTAGATAATGCTAACGATATTGACGGAATTAAATATGTATATAGTTTATTTGAAGATTTAGATGACGAAACTCTTAGAAATGCAGCAGAAAATGTTATAAATAAAATTGATAATGCTGTAGTTTTATTAAGTAGTCATACGGATGGAAAAATATCTTTTGTTTGTATGGTTTCAAAAGTTGCTATACAAAAAGGAGTTCATGCTGGGAAATTTATTAAAGAAGTATCATCTTTAACAGGTGGCGGTGGTGGTGGAAAACCAAATATTGCTCAGGCGGGCGGAAAAGATATATCTAAATTAAGTGATGCTATGAAACAATCCGAAGTAATATTAAAAAACTTAATTAAATCTTAATTTAGAAATCTTGAAATTTAAGGAGCCAATTAAATTGACTTTTGTCAAATTGGCTCCTTTATACTTGATTTAATTTGTTTTATATAATATCATTACTAACATAGATAGTTGTAAAGGAGGAAATATAATGAGTGATAACATGGATTTTACTATGAAGTTTGAACATAAAAAAGATGATGAAAAAATGGATGAAAAAGAAGTAGTATATTTTGTGTATGAGGCACTGAAAGAAAAAGGTTATAATCCAGTGAATCAGTTAGTAGGGTATATGTTGTCTGGCGATCCAACTTATATTACTAGTCATAAAAATGCTAGAACTATAATAAGAAAGTATGAAAGAGATGAGTTACTAGAAATAATAATAAGGGAATATTTAGAAGGAAAATAATTATATGACAAATAAAAAAATAATAAGTATCATATTTTTTATAACAATATTGTTAATACAGATTTTTGCTAATGGCATGGTTTATGCTGAAAGTGAAGCATCGCCTCAAGGAAAATTAATTATAGTAACAATTAATAGATTTGATTTGGAAGATTTTAAAGATATTGATGCCATAGGAAAGTCAAAACAAGGATATATTGGTTTGATGAATATAAGAGGAGCTAAAGGCACAAATGATGCAAGTTCTTATGCAAGCATAGGATGGGGAAGAAAATCTTATGTATTGAATAGGGACTTGACTTTTTTTGATGATTCAGACATTGCAAAAGCAAATCATTATAGTTTCTTAACAGACAAAGATTCAGGTAAAATAACAAATTTAAATATAAATACTATGATTCAAAAAAATGCTGAATCTGATTATGGGGCTATTCCAGGTAATTTAGGAAAAATAATGAAAGAGAATGATTTAAAAATATCTATAATAGGAAACTCAGATAAGGAAGAAGACCTTCTTTTTACAGGGGTACTAGCTATGGATGAATATGGACGGGTGGAACATGGAAGTATAAGTGATATAAATATAGTAGATTATAAGTCGCCATATAATATAAAAACTGATTATAATAAAATAGAAGATTTATTTATGGAGCAGTATGACTTATCTGATATAATTGTATTGGAGTTAGGAGATAGTTATAGGCTAGATGAATACAAAAAAAATATGAGTGAAGCTTCATATAATGATTATAAAAATAAGCTTATTGTGAACTTAGACGAATTTATAACTGATATAAAAGATAAACTTAGCGAGAATGATTCTATGCTTATTTTAAGCCCATTTCCTAGTTTAGATAATTATAAAGAAGGATATAGATTATCACCAGTATATATTCTAGATAAAGATAAAGATGAAGTAGGTGTTATTACTTCAGCATCGACTAGGAGAGATGGTATTATTTCAAATATTGATATTTCTGCATACATAAATCATAAATTTAATATTGAAAATCCTAATATATCAGGAAAATCAATTGAAACTAAAAAAAATGACGATAATTGGAATTATTTAGAATCTGAAAACCATAAAATTGTTTCACTTTCAAGTGTTAGAATCCCAGTTTTATATACGTATGCAGTTTTTGAAATGTGTGTGTGGATACTAACTTTTATAATTGGTATTTTTTATAATAAAACACCTAAAATTATAATAAGAGTTATAAAATTCATACTTAGAATAACATTGCTAATACCATTGGTGATTTTGATTATTCCTATATTCAATTTTGCAAATGTTATTTACTCGCTTTTTATAGGGTTAATATTTCTAACACTTGGTTATGCTGTAATATCAAAAATTATAAAAAACGATTTAAATACGATAGCTATATTAAGTGGACTTACAACTATTATACTTTTATTAGATATGGCAGTATTTAAGCAATTTTTAATAAAGAATTCCTTGCTTGGATACGATCCTATAATTGGAGCGAGATTTTACGGTATAGGAAATGAGTATATGGGGGTCTTAGTAGGAGCCTCGTTGATAACTATAAGTTTAATTTTTGAAAAAATTAATTATAAAAACATAATATTAATTCCTTATGCTCTTGCAGTTGTATTTATTATGGGAAATCCACTTATGGGAGCAAATGTAGGAGGTACTATCACAATATCAGCTTCATTTTTATTTTTAATTTTAAAATCAAATAATATAAAAATAGATTTTAAAAAAATAATTGGAATATTTATAGCTATAATTATGATAGTTTCGTTTATGGCATGGATGGATTTTAATAATGAAAATAAAAGTCATTTAGCAAATACAATATTAACTATAATAAATACTGGCCCATCAGCTATAGTCCAAATAATAATTCGTAAAATTTCTATGAATATAAGATTAATATCAGCTTCGATGTGGAGTAGAGTTTTGATACTTGCTATAATACTTATGGGAATGCTTTTTTATAAGCCTTTTGGTGTCTTGAAAAAATTATGTCAAAAACATCCCTATATTGCTAATGGATGGATAGCTATATTAGTAGGTAGCGTGGTAGGTTTTATGGTTAACGATTCAGGTGTAGTTGCATCAGCTACTAGTATTAGTTATGTTATAGTACCTATGCTAGTATTACTTTTGAATAATAGTGATGATATTGATTTTTTAAGAAAATAGAAGGTAGAAATATGGAATATAATATTTTAGGAAAAAGTGCTATAAAAGTATCTAAAATTTGTTTTGGGACTCTGACAATCGGGCCACTGCAAAAAAAATATTCAATAAAAGAGGGAGCATATCTGTTATCATATGCATATGATAAAGGTGTAAATTTTTTAGATACTGCAGAATTATACCAAAACTATGATCAAATAAAAGAATTTTTAAAAAATAAACCAAGAGACTCTATAAAAATATTTACTAAATCATATGCATATGATAATAAAACTGCCGAAGAAAGTTTGGCTAGAGCTCTAAAAGGATTAAATACTGATTATGTGGATGGATTTTTACTTCATGAACAAGAAAGTGAACATACTTTACGAGGGCATATGGAAGCGGCTCAGTATTTTGTAAGAGCAAAAGAAAAAGGTTATATTAGAACTTTTGGGGTGTCTACTCATAGCATACAATGTTTACTTGCTTCGCTAGAATATGATTTTATAGATGTAATTCATCCTTTGTTTAATAAAAGCGGAATTGGGATATTAGATGGAAGTTCTCAGGAAATGTTGAAAGCTATAAAAAAAGCGAAAAATAAAGGACTTGGGATATACTCTATGAAACCTTTAGGGGGCGGCAATCTTATTAAAAAATATGATGAAGCTATTGATTATGTCTTATCAGTAGATGAAATTGATTCAGTTGCTATTGGGATGCAATCAGTTTTTGAAATTGATTCAAATATATTAAAATTTAACAATCAAGATATCCCTAAAAACTTAAAAGATAGATTGAAAATCCAAAACAGAGAACTTATTGTTTCTGATTGGTGCATAGGATGTAAGGAGTGCGAAAAAGCATGTAAACAAAATGCTATTAAAGTAATAGATGGCAAAGCGGTTGTTAACAAAGATAAATGCGTATTATGTTCATATTGTGCTCCAAGATGTAAAGAGTTTTGCATAAAAATAATCTAGAAGAGGTAAATAATGAGAAGAATTCTAGGGCTTGATGTAGGCGATAAAAGGATAGGAATTGCTGTGAGTGATTTGCTAGGAATGATGGCGCAACCAATGTACACCTTAACAAGAAAATCTACTAAAGATGCCATAAATGAAATATTTGAAATTATAATAAAAGAAGATATAAAACAAGTAGTAGTTGGCTTGCCCAAAAATATGGATTCAACTGAAGGAATACAAGCTAAAAGAACTAGAGATTTTTCGCAGTTGCTTTTAGAAAAAACTAATAGTAATATAGAAATAATATATTGTGATGAAAGACTCACTAGTAAAATGGCTAAGCAGAGCCTAAGTCATATTAAATTAGCTAAAGCTAAAGAAAAGAAATTAATTGATACAGCAGCAGCTGTACATATATTACAAAGCTATCTAGATAGTAAAAAATAATTTTGGAGGTATCTTATGAATAATGATATGAATAATGATATGAATAATGATGTAATAACTTTAATTGATGAAGAAGGAAATGAAATTGAATTTGAATTGATTATGAGCATTGAGGCTAATGAACACGACTATGCAATTCTAGCTCCTGTTGAAGAAACTGAAGAAGATGAAGCTTATATATTTCGCATAGAATATGACGCAGATGAAGAAATGTCTTTAATTCCAATAGAGGATGACGAAGAGTATGAGATGGTAGTAGAAGTATATGAAACCTTGATTAATGAGTAAAGACTATAATATTGACTTTTATTAGCAAACTGTTATAATATTAATTGATAGATGTTATTATTTGATAGTTAATTCATGATAGTGGGTGATTATATGGATACTTATGTAGAACAATTGAAGATGAGATTAAAAGAAGAGGGATTCAAATTAACGCCTCAAAGAAGATGCATTGTTGAAACGATGGTCTCTTCAAAAGGGAAACATCTAAGTAGCGAAGAAATTTACGATGAGGTTAAAGGTGAATGTCCAGAAATTGGTTTAGCTACTGTGTATAGAACACTTCAAATGTTAGACAAAATTGGATTTACTAATAAATTGAATCTTGATGACGGATGTGTTAGATATGAGTTAAATTTAGATAAGGATTCCCATAATCACCATCATTTAATTTGTAAATCATGTGGAAAAATAATTGAAGTTGAAGAGGATTTACTAGATCATTTAGAAGAAAAAATAGAAAAAAATTATAAATTTAAAATATATGATCATGATGTTAAGTTTTATGGCATATGTTCAAATTGCTTATAAAATTACTTTGGCTTAAATATGCTGCTCCCCAGTAATATTTGTTGGGGAGTTTTATATTTAAATAATATATAAGTTAAATATATGGCAACTAACAATAGGGTTGTTATAATTAATATTTCCATTATTTTTACAGAAGTATGATTTTTTAATGGATTTAATTTAAATTTATATTTTGATATTGGCCAAAACAAGGCAACTCCTTGAAAAGTAAAGATATCACCTAATAAAAGGTGGCTCACATAGGCTAATACAGAAATTGTGCTTATATTGTAATCTATAAAAGTCAAATTTCTAGTAAGCAAGTATAAAAAAAAGACTGATAAGAGAGAATGAGAAAATGTTCTATGGGTGAACCATGGAAATACAGCAAAAAATATAATAAGTCTTGAAGCATAGATGTCTTTATATATGTTATATATTAAAAATGCACTTAAAAATAATATAGAACTTATAATAGTTTTACGTATATTGGAAATTTTTATTTTTTTTCTAATTACTATAAATACAAATAGGCATAGAAAAAATAATATAGAATAATCAAATTTTTTTAGATATCCTAAGTAGACAAATAATACTAGTGGAGCCAAGAAAAGGATTGCGCTTATATAAGATTCTATTTTTTTGTTTGATAATTTTCTAGAAATAATAGAATTGAAATGGTCTAAATCAGGCAAGATGGAAAATAATAAACTTATTATTCCTCCTATTAAACTCAGCTCGATATTGTTTAAGATACTATAATTATAATATGTCAATAAACCTATGGATGCATGGGCTTTGCCCTTCAATATAACCACTTCCTTTGCTTCTGATTGGATTTTTTTAGTCTATCAGTTTCAAATATGGTTGTCAATTTAAAAAGATTTTATTATTAGGTATTATAAATGCCTTAATTTAAAAATACGCCCGGAAAAAAATGAAAAGGAGAGATTAAATGGCAAGAAAAACAGCAAAATTAAAAATAATACCTTTGGGAGGACTCCAAGAAATAGGAAAAAATATGACTGTTATCGAATATAAAGATGATATCATTATTATTGACTGTGGGCTTAGTTTTCCTGAAGATGAAATGTTAGGGATAGATATAGTTATTCCTGACATAACCTATTTAATAAAAAATAGAGAAAAGATTAGGGGTATCGTTTTAACTCATGGACATGAAGATCATATTGGGGCAATACCATATGTTTTAAAAAAGCTTGATATTCCAATATATGGGCCTAATTTAGCTATAGGGCTGCTTGAAATCAAACTTAAAGAACATAGATTGAGCAATAGTTCCTTAAATGTTGTAAATCCAGGCTCAAAAATAAAACTTGGTAATTTTGAAGTAGAATTCGTTAGAGTCACTCATAGTATACCAGATGCATGTGCATTAGCTATTACAACTAATATAGGAACAATTTTTCATACAGGTGATTTTAAGGTGGATTATACACCAATAGATGGACAAGTAATGGATCTTCATCGTATAGCAGAAATTGGCAGTAAGGGCGTACTGCTTATGATGGGTGAAAGTACAAATGTTGAAAGACCTGGGTATACTTTATCAGAAAGTAACGTTGGACATACTTTAGATGAAATTTTTTCTGAAGCGACATCTAGGATTCTTATAGCAACGTTTGCTTCTAATGTTCATAGATTACAGCAAATTATTAATGCAGCATATAAAAATGAAAGAAAAGTAGCTACATCTGGTAGATCTATGGTAAATGTAGTAAACGTAGCTAGAAATTTAGGATATTTAAATATTCCTGATAACACTTTTATAGAACTTAAAGATATTAATAAATATCAAGATCATGAACTTGTTATAATGACCACTGGCTCCCAGGGGGAACCTTTATCGGCCTTAACTAGAATGGCCGCTCAGGAGCATAGACAAATTGAAATTAAAAAAGGTGATTTAGTTATTTTTTCAGCTCACCCAATTCCAGGAAACGAAAAGCTTGTTTCTAGAGTCATAAATCAGTTATTTGAAAGAGGAGCTAATGTAATCTATGAGAGTATATCAGATATACACGTATCTGGACATGCTTGCCAAGAAGAACTAAAATTAATGCATAGATTAGTAAAACCTAAATTTTTTATACCAGTCCATGGCGAATATAGACATCTTAAACAACACATGGAATTAGCAAAAAAATTAGGGATGTCTGAAGACAATGTATTTATGCTTAGTAATGGCGTTGTATTTGAATTAGATAAAGATCAAGGAAAGGTAGTAAGTAAAATACCATCAGGAAATATATTAGTAGATGGCTTAGGTGTAGGTGACGTTGGTAATATTGTGCTAAGAGATAGAAAACACCTATCTGAAGATGGATTAATGGTTGTGGTTGTAAGTGTATCTAGAGAGACTGGCAAGGTAGTTTCTGGTCCGGATATAATTTCTAGAGGATTTGTTTATGTTAGAGAATCGGAAGATTTAATGGATGGAGCCAGAAGTGTTATAAAGAAATCTCTTGAAACTTGTGAAAGTAAAAATATGAGAGAATGGTCATATCTAAAAAATACAATTAAAGATGAACTAAGAAATTATTTATATGAGAAAACAAAACGTAATCCTATGATATTACCTATTATAATGGAAGTTTAATTTAAATACCCCGATATCATATCGGGGTATTTAGCATAGAGTCTATTTTAATAATAAATCAAATTGATAAGGTGGAGAACTATGATAATAGAAATGCTAACTATGTTACCTGGTATACTAATAGCACTTACTTTTCATGAGTTTGCTCATGGATTTGCAGCTTATGCCATGGGAGATGAAACGGCTAAAAATGCAGGAAGACTATCTTTAGATCCTAGAAAGCATATAGATCCTTTAGGATTTATTATGCTATTTATAATGAGGTTTGGTTGGGCAAAACCAGTTCCTATTAATGAAAATAACTTTAAGAATGAAAGACTTGGTTTATTCCTTGTTTCTATAGCGGGAATAAGTATGAATTTGTTTTTAGCATTATTGTTTCAGATGATATTGTTTTTTACCGCAGACATAATACAGATATCTGCATATATTGATGTTATGAGAGCTGTAGTTTGGATTAACATAATGTTGGCTGCATTTAATTTGCTACCAATTCCTCCTTTAGATGGGTCTAAAATTATTTATACTTTTTTGCCTAAAAACCTAAGATTTACATTTTACAAATACGAGAGTTACGGTAGTATCATATTGATAATTCTATTATTAACTGGGGGAATTAGCTTACTTCTTAATCCTGTAATCAGCGCCTTGATTTCTTTTCTTAATTCTATTATCCTGTTGTTTAGAGGATAAAGGAGAAAAAAATATGTCTTATGAAATATGTATAGAGTGTTATGAAGGTCCAATGGATTTACTTTTAGACTTAGTATCAAAAAAGAAAATAGATATTTATGATGTCTCTATATCTCAAATTACAAAACAATATATAGAAAATATTTCTGATATTAGAGAAATGAATATGGATATAGCTAGTGAATTTATATATATGGCATCTAGGTTGCTTGAAATAAAGTCTAAATATATGTTATATGTAGGGTTAGAAGAAGAAATGGAAGATCCTAGAATTGATTTATATGAATCTATTAAAGAGTATGCAAAATATAAAAATTCAGCTGAAGAGTTTAAAAATTTATTACTTAAATCACCATCTAGGTATTATAGGCCTAGTATAGAAATTTATTATGAAGAAATCATAGATTTATCAAAAATGACACTAGAAGATTTATTGAAATCTTATCCAAAATCAAAAGTGGAAGAAAAAGATATAAAAAAAGATTTTACAAGAAAAATTATATCAATAGAAGATAAAATCAATGAAATTAAAATAATTTTAAATGAAAAAACATCATTTTATTTTGATGAGATTGCTGGAGAAATTATTAAAGAAGAAAAAATTGCTTCCATGCTAGGTATACTTGAGTTAGCAAAAACAAAAGAAGCTTACTTGACTCAAAATAGTCATTTGGAAAGAATCCATATAGAAAGGTGGAATGATATTGGATAAAAAATTTTATATAGAATCGGATGGTCAAATATACTTGAATCATCCAAAATCTGATAAAATCAATAAAATTGTTTCAGTATGTGAATCCTTAATGTTTGCATATGGAGACTTGATATCATTTAAAGATATACAATCACTCTTTAAAGGTAAAAATATTGAGGTATCCTTAAAAGATATTAGATATAGTCTAGAAATTTTAAAAAAAAGATATAATGAAAAAGAAAGTGGTTTAGAGCTAGTGATTATAGATGAAAAGATGCAATTAGCAACAAAATCTGATAATTATGATTATATTTCGCTGTATTTGCACCCAATAAAGAAAAAATCATTAACACAAGCATCATTAGAAACACTTTCTATTATAGCTTATAAACAACCTATAACAAAACCAGAAATAGAAAGTATCCGTGGAGTGAAGTGTGATAAAGCTATTGCAACTTTGTTAGAAGCTAATCTTATAGAAGAAGCTGGAAGACTAGACAAGATAGGAAAACCGATAATATATAAAACTAGTCAATTATTTTTAAAGCAGTTTTCTCTAGAATCTCTCAAAGACTTACCAATTCTAAAAGAAGATATTTAATATACTATTAAAATGATGGTGGGGTTGAGACCCAAATGATTTCTGCATTATTTGTGGAATTATTAATAATATAATGTTCTTTATCAGGAGTAAAGTAAAAACTTTCTCCTTTTTTTACTTTGTATTTTTTGTTTCCTAGGACTAAAATTATTGAGCCTTTTAATACATAGCCAAACTCTTCACCTGGATGGGGTCTGTCTAGTTCGCTCACCCCTTCAGGCTCTATTTCTATTAATATGGGTTCCATTGAATTTTTTTGAGAATTTGGAATAAGCCAGTGGATTTTAGATTTATTGTGCTCATAGTAAGCATCGTATATATCTTCCTTACCAAATACGATTTTATTATTAGAACTTTCGTTAAAAAAATCTTTTAAATCAGTTCCTAGAGCTTCTAAAATATCTACAAGAGTAGCTATAGATGGAGAAGTCAAATCTCGTTCCAATTTAGATATAAAACCTTTCGTTAAATCACATCTTAAAGCTAGTTCTTCTTGAGTAAGATTGTTAAGAATTCTTAATCTCTTAATTTTTTCACCTATAACCATATATTACATCTCCTTAAAGCTATTTCGTAAATATTTTATTTAAATTATAATTAAATATATTCTAGATTATTATACTTATGTTATATACTTATTATAACAGCAAAATAGTAAAGAAGGGAACATTATGAGAATAAACAAATTCATAGCTAGTTGTGGAGTTGCATCCAGACGAAAAGCTGAAGAAATGATACAAGAAGCAAGAGTTCAAATTAACAATAAGGTGGTAAACGATTTATCGACAAAAGTTCATGAATCAGATGTTGTAAAAATTGATGGTAAGATTATTAATATAATTGAAAATAAATATTATTATATGCTAAACAAACCCAAAGGTTATGTTTCAACTGCTAAAGATCAATTTGATAGGCCTTCGGTAGTGGATTTTTTTGATAAAAATCAAAGAATCTATCCAGTTGGAAGATTAGATTATGCTAGTAGAGGGCTTATTCTTATGACAAATGATGGAGATTTAACTTATGCATTGACACATCCTAAGTATCATATTGAAAAAGTGTATGAAGTCAGAGTAAATTTCCCTTTATCGAGTAATGAAATTGAAAAATTTAAATCAGGAATTGATATAGATGGATATATAACAGCTATATGTAAAATAAAATTAATTTCGGACACTTGCTATGAAGTTATTATAAAAGAAGGGAAAAATAGACAAATAAGAAAGATGTTTAAATCACTAGGAAAAGAAGTTTTAGATTTGAAAAGAGTATCTATTGGAAAATTGAAATTGAATGACTTAAAAGAAGGGACATATAGACCGTTAACAATTGAAGAAGTAAAATATTTGAAAAAAATATGTGATTTAAAAGGAGAAAAATAATATGATTTTGTTTAAAAACTATGGTAAAGAAAAAAGTGAAAAATTATCTTTTTTAAAATCTTTGATACCTTCTGAATATATAGATAATAATATTATGGCAGCTCAAGATGGAGATGAAATTATTGGGTCATGTTTTTATGAAATTGATGGTCAATTTTGCAAGTTGAATTGTGTACATATGTTAACTGAGGATGAACTTATTAAAGATGGCTTAATTAGAACTCTCATCAATGCTATGGACCTTCAAGGAGTTACAAAGATAATTGTGAAAATTGCAAGAGACAAATCATTTTATGCAAAAATAGGTTTTAATCCTTTATTTTTTAGTGAGTTTATGATAGATTTAAAGGGTGAAGAATCAAATTATTTAATTTTGGACACAAAAGATTTCTTTAAAAATACATGTTGTAGTTCCAAATAAGTTTTTAGGAGGAAAAAATGAAGAAGATTCGATTTACAGAAACAATTTTAAGAGACGCTCATCAATCTTTAATAGCAACTAGACTTAGTACAAAAGAAATGCTTCCCGTCTTAGAGCGACTTGATAATGCTGGTTATTACTCACTTGAAATGTGGGGCGGAGCAACTTTTGATTCTTGCTTAAGATATCTTGATGAAGATCCATGGGAAAGATTAAGAACTATTAGAAAAGCTGTAAAAAAAACGAATCTTCAAATGCTTTTAAGAGGTCAAAATTTATTAGGATATAAACATTACTCAGACGATATAGTAGATTTGTTTGTTAGAAAATCAATAGAAAATGGAATAGATATAATAAGAGTATTTGATGCTTTAAATGATGTTAGAAATATTGAAACTGTAGTTAAATCAGGGAAAAAGGATAATGGACATATACAATGCGCTATATCTTATACTACTAGTCCAGTTCATAACGAAGATTACTATGTATCAGTGGCTAAACAAATGAGAGATATAGGAGCTGACAGTATATGTATAAAAGATATGGCTGGAATTCTTCTTCCACAAGATGCATATAATTTAGTTAAAGCAATAAAAGAAAATGTTGATTTGGACTTAGAAATTCATAGTCACTATACAAGTGGGGTAGCTTCTATGATGTACTTGAAAGCTATAGAAGCAGGAGCTGATATAATAGATACAGCTATTTCACCTTTTGCGATGGGGACATCACAACCAGCAACAGAATCAATGGTGGCTACATTAATAAATTCTGAATATGATACTAATTTAAATTTAAAAACTTTAGCTGAGATTTCAGATTACTTTAAAAATATTAAAGATAAGTATATTAAAAATGGTATGTTGAATTATAAAGTGACATCTGTTGATCCTAATGCCTTGATATATCAAGTACCTGGAGGTATGCTTTCTAATTTATTATCTCAGCTTAAATTACAACAGATGGAAGATAAATATGAAGAGGTTTTAAAAGAGGTTCCTAAGGTTAGAGAGGATTTAGGATATCCTCCACTTGTTACACCTATGAGTCAAATGGTCGGGACTCAAGCGGTTATGAATGTGATTATGGGTGAAAGATATAAAATGGTTCCAAAAGAAATAAAGGATTATGTTAAAGGACAATATGGACAATCTCCAGCTGAAATAAAACCTGAAGTAATGAGGAGGATAATAGGAGAAGAGAAACCTATAACTTGTAGGCCAGCAGATTTAATACAACCACAGTTCGAAAAATTTAAAGATGAAATTAAAGAGTTTGCTAGCTCAACAGAAGATATATTGTCTTATGCAGTTTTTCCTGAAGTAGCAAAAAAGTTTTTGGAGGATAAGTGGTCAAAAAAATATAAAATAGAAACTAGCTTATACAATTCAAAAGATTGTACTCATCCAGTATAAAAATGAATTTTTTGATAATAAGAAAATCATAATTAGCTTTATAAATTGCAAAAACACCTAAATTTTAGGTGTTTTTGCAATTTATACTGCAAATGAAATTATAATTTGGTATCATGAAATAAAACTTGCAAAATTTTAATAATTTTGCTAAACTTAAGCAGTAGAATCTTTTAGAATATATAGTAAAAATCAATATTTGAGGAGATGTGACTGTTGAATAAGAAATTGGTAATAAAACCAGAATGGTGCAAGGGTTGTGGAATTTGTGTTGCATTTTGTCCTAAAAAGGTTTTAGGATTAGAAAATGGAAAAATAGTGATATTAGATGGCGATTCATGTATAAAATGTGGACAATGTGAGTTAAGATGCCCAGATTATGCTATCTACTTGAAAGAGGTGTAGTTATGAAAAAAAACATAAAATTATTGCAAGGTAATGAAGCCTGTGTACATGGAGCTATATATGCAGGAATGAATTTCTTTGCCGGATACCCAATAACACCATCTACAGAAATTGCAGAAGTATCATCAGAATTATTGCCTAAAAATAATGGCAAGTTTATACAAATGGAAGACGAAATTGCTGGTATGGCTGCGACTATTGGTGCAGCAGTTGCTGGTTCAAAATCGATGACTGCAACAAGTGGACCGGGTTTTTCCTTAAAACAAGAGAATATAGGCTATGCTAGTATAACAGAAATTCCATGTGTTATTGTTAATGTTCAAAGACACGGACCTAGTACAGGGTTACCAACTTCGCCAGGTCAAGGTGACTATATGCAAGCTAAATGGGGAACTCACGGAGATCATCCTATTATTGCACTTTCTCCCACAACGGTAAGAGAAGTATTTGAATTGACAGTAAAAGCTTTTAATTTTTCAGAAAAATATAGAACTCCTGTAATATTATTGATGGATGAAGTTATCGGGCACTTAAGAGAAAAAATTGAGATTCCTGAAGTTGGAGAATTAGAAATAGTTCCAAGAAAAACTCCTGAAGTTAAACCAGATCAATATAAAGCTTATGAGTATACAGAAGATTTAGTTCCAGCTATGGCAAATTTTGGAACTGGATATAGATATAATATTACTGGTTTGGTACATGATGAAACTGGTTTCCCAACAAATAGTACAAAAGAAGCTACAAGATTAATAGATAGATTAATGGCAAAGATAGATAATAATTTAGATGATATATTAATATATGAAGAAGGCTATGCACTTGAATCAGAAACTTTATTTATTGCATTTGGAGGTATAGTAAGATCTGTAAAAGAAGCTGTTTTAAAACTTAGAGAACAAGGACATAATGTAGGTTATTTTGCTCCTAAGACTGTTTGGCCATTCCCTCATAATAAATTAGAAGAATTATCGAAAAATAAAAAAAATATATTTGTAGCTGAAATGAATTTAGGCCAAATGATAGAGCCAGTTAAACTATCAGTTGATGATAGGAATATTGTTAAAGGTATTAATAAAGCTAATGGAGAAATTATATCTCCAGAAGAGATTATAGAATCATTTATGGAGGTTGTAAAATAATGTCCAGTCAAATAATCAGTCAAACTATGAGAACAGATAGACTTCCGCATATTTGGTGTCCTGGTTGCGGGCATGGTATATTAATGAGAGCTATAGCTGTTGCAATTGAAGATTTAAAACTAGATAAAGATAAGGTCTGTATTGTGTCTGGTATAGGTTGTTCGTCTAGAGCTAGCGGATACATGGATTTTAATACTTTACATACAACTCACGGAAGAGCATTAGCTTTTGCTACAGGTGTGAAATTTGCAAGCCCAGAGCTTCATGTTATTGTAGTAACAGGAGATGGGGATGCATCAGCTATAGGTGGAAATCACTTAATTCATGCATGTAGAAGGAACATAGATATAACTACTATTGTGTTTAATAATAATATATATGGAATGACTGGAGGACAGTTTTCTCCTACTACCCCTAAAGGCGATAAAGGAACTACAGCTCCATTTGGTAATATTGATAAAGCGTTTGATATTTGCTCTTTAGCTAAAGGCGCTGGAGCTACTTATGTTGCAAGGTCAACAGCTTATCATGCTAATAAAATGATTGAATATATTAAAACAGGAATTAATCATAAAGGCTTTTCGCTTATTGAAGGAATCAGTTCTTGCCCAACCTATTACGGAAGAAAAAATAAAAAAGGTGGAGCTGTTGATTTACTAAATCATTTAAAAGATACTTTTGTTGATATTAAAGTAAAGGATAAATTACCTCCAGAAAAATTAGAAAATAAATTATTTATGGGAGAATTTCATCATTCTGTTGAGCCAGAATATACTGCAGAATATGATAAAATCATAGAATTGTTTTCTACAGGAGGCGAAGAGTAATGAAAAAAGAATTGAGACTAAGTGGCTCAGGCGGCCAGGGGTTAATCTTAGCAGGAATCATATTAGCGGAAGCAGCAATAAATCAAGGTTTAAATGCAATTCAAAGTCAGTCTTATGGGCCAGAGGCTAGAGGAGGAGCTAGTAAAGCAGAAGTAATAATTGGAGATGAAGAAATATTTTTTCCAAAAGTAAGAAAACCAAACATTTTACTTGCTCTATCTCAAAAAGCTTTTGACCAGTATATTCATGATTTGGATTCGAAATCTATAATTGTTGTTGACGAAAGTATACAAACTAATGGTAAAATAGAAGTAGAAGAAATTTATAAATTACCTATACTTAGTATTGCAACTGAAAAAATTGGAAAATCTATGGTTGCAAATATTGTAGCTTTAGGTGTTCTAACACAGCTTATTCCAGAACTTGAAAGACAATCTGTATTAAATGCTATACTGCAAAGAGTTCCACAAGGGACAGAAAATCTTAATAAAACAGCATTTGAAGAAGGGATAAAGCTAATAAAATAATAATAAAAGGGGATTTGCATATGGGTAGTGAATCGGAAAAAAAAGATTTAATATCATTAATCCAAGGAAAATTTTCTAAACTTAGCAAAGGTCAAAAAATAATTGCTCAATTTATATTAATAAATTATGATAAGGCAGCTTTTATGACAGCGGCTAAATTGGGAGAAACAGTAGGAGTAAGCGAATCTACAGTGGTAAGGTTTGCTAATGCTCTTGGATATAGTGGCTATCCATTGTTACAAAAATCCTTACAGGAATTAATTAAAACAAAACTTACAACTGTACAAAGAGTTGAAATGTCCAAGGAATATTCTAGTGATTTTGCTATACTTAAGAAAGTTTTAAAAGCGGATATTGAAAATATAAAAGGTACTATAGATGAAATTAATCCATCATCTTTTGAAAGTGTAATAAATCAATTATTAACTGCCAAAAAAATATATATAGTAGGTCTTCGTAGTTCAGCTGCTATTGGAGAATATTTGAGTTTTTATCTAAATTTAATTTTAGATAATGTTGTTCTAGTTAACTATGGAATTAGTGATGTTTTTGAGCAAATATTAAAGGTTGGCGAAAAAGATTTAGTAATAGGAATTAGCTTTCCTAGATACTCAAAACGTACTTTTGAATTACTTCAGTATGCAAAAGAACAAGGAGCTGAGATTGTTTCTATTACAGATAGTCATTTATCACCTATAGCTACTTTATCAGATGAAACATTAATAACTAGAAGCAATATGGCATCTTTTGTAGATTCTTTAGTTGCTCCATTAAGTGTTGCTAATGCGCTTATAGTAGCGGTAGGGATGAGAAAAAAAGAAGAAATAACTAGATATTTTGATAAATTAGAAGAAATATGGAAAGAATACAAAATATACGATGAAAAATAAAAGACAATTGACAATTTATTTTTAAAAAATATTACAATGCGTATATTAATAGTGTACAATAAGTATAAAAAGAGAAATATAATATATTTCTCTTTTTTGTTGCTGATTTATTTATTGCATGAGAAATGTAAAATTAAATCAAGTATAATATAAATTATATGAGGGGAAATATATGAATACATATTATATAGTAAGACATGGGAAAACTGTTTGGAATACTGAAAAAAGAACTCAAGGACAAAAAAATTCTGAATTAACAGAGCAAGGCATTGAGCATGCAAGGCAGTTCGCGAAAAAAATTACTCATATGCATATTGATGAAATATATTCATCTGATTTAAAAAGAGCTTATGAAACAGCAAAGATAATTAGGCCATCTTCAGAGATTCATTTAGAAAAAGGTTTTAGAGAAATTAATTTTGGTTTATGGGAAGGCTTAACTATAGAAGATATTCAAAAAAATTACTCAGAGCTTTATTTAGATTGGCAAACATCTCCAGAAAAAGTTGCTTTTATTGAAGGAGAGAAGATTATAGATGCATTTGAACGCGTAAGTAAGGCTTTTTGGGAAATAGATTCGAAACATGAGAATAAGCATATATTAATAGTAGCTCATGCTATGGTAATAAAGCTACTTTTAGTTGGAATTTTAGATGCTCCTATTAATAAAATCTTTAATATTGTTCAAGGAAATTTAGCTATGAATATTATAAAAACAAAAAATAAAAAAGCAACAATAATTACAATGAATGACACTTCATATTTAGATTAATAGATAAAGAGGTATGTATATGATAATAGCTATAGATGGGCCTGCAGGAGCAGGGAAAAGCACAATTGCAAAAAAAATTGCTCATAAATTAAATTTTTTATATATTGATACAGGAGCTATGTATAGAGCTTTTACTTATGAAATTCTGAATAAAGGAATACCTTTTGATGATGTAAATCAAATAATAAAAATATTAGAAGAAACAAATATTAGTTTTAATAATAAAGAAATAATGTTAAACAATAATAGTGTAACAAATGAAATAAGAAGTAAACTTGTAACAAGCAATGTGTCTGCTCTTTCAGCTATACCACAAGTTAGAGAAAAGCTTGTATATCTCCAAAGACAAATTGCAAGCAATTGTAATAGTATACTTGATGGTCGAGATATTGGAACTGTTGTATTTCCAAATGCAGATTTTAAATTTTTTTTAACAGCAAGTGTACAAGTTAGAGCTCTTAGACGTTATAATGAATT